>AYRE01000005.1_pt1 | contig 50209 bp, 35 predicted proteins | sample 183791 | NCBI WGS metagenome assembly AYRE01 (sample SAMN02391470, study PRJNA226580) | bioreactor metagenome | isolation source: day 6 sample from continuous culture bioreactor with low C:N ratio... | place: Germany: Bremen | reverse complement strand
AAAAATTGTAACTTCACCTGGATTCATATAATCCTTAAAATCTAAATCAAACTTAGGAGTATCAACATTATAAATAATTCCCTTATATGATTTAACATCATCCTCAGACATTCCAAACTTTTTAAAATACTTTAAAATATTTTCATCCTTATTACTACCTAAAAATCCAGTCCACTGCGCAGTTGGATCAAAAATTACTACAGGAATATTTTTATCTAAAACTCCCTCAACAAATACTGAAGAAGTAACAGACTTACCTGAACCAGTAGAACCTGCAACCAAACCATGAGTTAAAAAATCATTAACATCAAAATAAGCTGGTTTATTAGTCCCACCAATCTTTCCAATTAAAACAGTTGAATCTCCATTAACAGGTAACTTTTTCAAATCAGGAATAATATATTTGGATTTTTTAAATAAATTATCTCTATAATTTTTATAAAATCTATATCCAACATATACAACAATAGGAACAATAATAATTAATAATAATAAAATTTTTCTATCTGTTGTCCAAAAACTTACAGCATACTTAAAATTTTCTGAAATTTCAATTGTCTCAGACCCAACAGTCATAAAAACTGAAAACTTATACTCACCAATAGGTAAACTTGAATTTGCAAAATTACTAAACCCTAAAATCTTTTCATAATTTTTTCCATTCTCAACTAATAAACTTTCCTTTTTTTCTAAATAAATTGAATCATTTAAATTTGCACTATCCCCAATACTTGAAATTACATACATAACCTCAGCATTAAATTTATCTGAATCCTTATTATCCACATCAAAATTAAACTCAAAATAATCTGAAGTAAAAACACTATCCTCAAGCTCTAAATTAATATCAATAGTTGACCTATTAATAATATTAATTGCTAAAGGTAATTGCTTTAACCCTCCTTTCTCTGAATACACTAAAACATTTCCAGAAACTAAACCTAAATCAGAATCAGCTGGAATCTCAACTTTAAAATTTAATTGATTTTGAGTTCCAGGAACCAAAGTTAATTCTGTTTCCTCAAAAGTAATATATTCTTGTAAATTATTTGTAACACCAAATCTAAAAGTTTTCTCCTCCTCTAATTTTGAAATTAAATAATAAATAACATCCTTACTAGTTCCAACTTTAATATTTGGACTTAAATAATTTGTATAATGACCAAAAGGAAACTCTAAACAATCCTCAGCACAGTTTCTTAAATCCTCACCATTATCACAAATAAAATTTCCACAAGTTAAATATAAAAAAGCTTGAGGACTACAATCCTCTGAACAACTTTGAGGATTCTCCCCAGTATTAACATCACAAATATTATCTCCACAACTTCCCTTAATATCAAATAAATCTTCAATAACTCCACCAGCACCACCAGCACCAGAAGCTGTAGCACCTGAACCTCCAGCCCCAGATGATGAACTACTTGAAGAACTACTTCCTGAACTTGAACTTCCACCAGATGAACCTCCTGAACTTCCACCAGAACTTCCTCCTCCTGAAGAAGAACCTCCTGAACTTCCCCCATTAGAACCTCCAGAATTATCTTCATTCTCATTTCCTTGACCAGAATTTCCAGTATCACTATCACTAGCTAACTTTTGAGTTGTTAAAATATATGAACTCATATTTTTAGTTGAAAAATATGCTAAAAAATTTTCTTCATCAATCTTAACCGGTCTTAAATCAACCCAATCACTAGCATTACAATCATTAGGATTAAACTCACTACACTTTTTAAATAATAACTCACCTGGATTAAAAACCTGTGAATTTTCTAAAGATTTATCTAAAAACTTTTTATAATTAATTTTAATTTCAGCTTCACTAAAACTTGTTTTATTAGCATCAACTGAAAAAGTAAGTAAACTTGTATTTACAGGTAAATCAACTAAAACATCATTAAAATCTGTAACAACAACTGGATTTGAAACCGTATTTGTATTATTAATTAAATCAAAAGTTGAATCCTTAAATAAAATATTAACTTGATTAACATTTGAAACATCTTCTCTATCAGTAATCTCAAAATCAACATTTAAATTAATTTTTCTATTTGAACTTTTAATATTTTGAGAATTATTATTATAATCCACAGTCACACTATCAAAAATTACCTCATTTGAATCTGGAGAAAATGAAGTTAAATTTAATTTCACATAAGGATTAGTATTATTAATTTTTAAAACAATCTCTGGAAAAGTATCTAAATAATTTGACTTTAAACCCCTATTAGAACTACTATCATTTGCAAAAGCAACTAAAATATATTCCTTATTTAAATTAAAATTATTTAAATCAAAACTATACTTATTTAACCCTAAATCAGATGAAACTAAACTTGAAAATTCAGAAACATACTTCGCATTAAAACTTGACCTAAAAGATAAACTCTTATTTAAATCATTATTTTTAATAACAAAAGATACATCTTTCCCATTTAAAGATTCATAATTATAATAATTTCTAAAATTATCCAAACTTAACTTATAATCATAATCAACAACAATATTTTTAAATTCAAATTGTCCTGGACTATTAGTAATTACTCTAACTGGAACTCTACAAGTATCCTCAATAATTGAATGCTCACTTAAAATTCCTAAACCATAAAGCATTGAATAATCTAAACTATAAATGTCAAAAATATAATTAAACCTCCACTTATCAACCTCACAAGTTTTAAATCCTTTATTTAACTTTGAAATAAACTTAACATTTGAAAAAGTTTTACCAACAGTTAAATTTGAAACATTATCAATTAAAACTGAAGTATTTAAACCAACACTAATATTATAATTAATATTTTCATCAAAATCAATAATTTCTAAATAATTACTAGTTAAAGTTTTCTTTGACTTTTGATACTCATCTAAAACATCAACTCTAAAATTTTTAGGTAAATAACTTCCAAGTTCACTAAACCTTTTCAATTCCAAAAAAGAAGTAACTAAATCTTGATAAAAAACAATTTCCCCACCAGCTAAAGTAACTACAACAATATCCCTATTTAAACTATCTGTATAAGTCTCAACTCCTTTAGGTCTTAAACCAGAAATTGAATCTAAATTATTAAAATTCCCAGCATCAAAAACTAAAACTCTATTATTCAAATAATCTGAAATAAATAACTTTCCAAAATTAAACTCAACATCAATTGGAGACTTTATAAAATCCTCAGACCCAATCGCAAAAATTGATTGTGAAAAAGCTAAACTAGAAAAATTCGTCTCAGAATTTGACATTAAAAAAGATACAACCTCCGAATTCCCAGAATCAATAGCAACTAAATTAATATTACCATTATAATCAAAAACCTCTAAAGAAGTTAAATAAGTAAAACTTAAATCCTCTGCCTTTCCAGTTATTTCATAAACCTCAGTAAAATTTAAATCTAAAACTTTAATAGAAGATGAATCTAAATCAATAACAAAATAATTATCATTAAACTTTTTAATATCTGATAATTTATAATTAAAAGAATCCAAATTAAAAGTTGCTAAATCTTGAGAAAACCTAAAAGTTTTATTACTTGAAACATCAGTTGCAACAACTTTATTATCATAACTAAATAAACCTGAAACTAACTCAAACTCATTTGGAAAACTCCCGATAGAAAATGTTTTCAAATCTAAATTACTTAAATCAGAAACATCAACTCTATACAACCTTTTATCTAAACTCTCATAAAAATAAATTGAACCATTTAAATAAACTACATCTAAAATAGAACTAAACTTTTGAGAACCTATTTTTGGAACTAAATCAAAACTTAAATCTGACACAACTGAATTTTTAGGTAACTCAATATAAAAAACATCAGAACTTAACCCATTTTTATTAAAATCAAAAGAATTTAAATTTTTATTATTATAATTAAAAGTATTAACCAAACCTAAATTATCTCTAGAAAAAATTACTCTATCATTTAATAAAACATCAGCAGAACTACTCTCCCCAGAAAAAATTACATCTAAACTTCCATCAATTAAATAAGAATTACTTGGAACCGCATCAACAATACTAACATTAGTATTAGCTGGTAAAGTTAAAGAAAAATTTTCTCCACCACCTAAAATATTAGAATTTAAAACTTTATCAAAATCATAAACTAATCCATAAACAGAATCAATTGATGATAAGTCATCAACCATAAATTCTACATTATAAGAATCATTATTAATTCTAACCTTTGAAAAATTCTTAAAATTAGGAGAATAAACATCCTTAAAACTAATTGAATCATTTGACTCAACTTCCACATAACCTCTATACTCAACACAATTTCCTATCCCAATAAATAAAATAAATAAAATAAAAATTAAATTAAATTTTCCTCCAATACTTGACTTATTCATTTTGACTACCTCCTAAATTTACTCTCATTATTAAATCCTCTAACATATTTGACTTCACAAAAGGCATCATACAACCAATGTTTAATCCATCTCCAACTCTCCCATAATAATCAGTTTCACAAACCTCATTAGCTACTTTAAACTCATAACCAAACTTATCAAACTCACCATCATAACTCGCACTTGAATTAAACTCAACATTTGAATTTATTTCATAAACATTCGCTCCTAAAACATCAACCAATTTACTTGAACTTGTTGGATTAATAACATTAATATTAACATCCACTAAAGTTAACTTAATTGGAACACTAATTGATTCACCAGACACAATATCAGTCACTAATAAAAATTCTTCTAATTGAGCTTTAACAATGTTTGTAGTATCAAAAGATACAATAAACTCAGATACTTTTGTATCCTCATCCATTTCAACAATTGTTGAATTTTTACCCTCAAAATTAATTAAATTATTATTTGAACTACTAATATTAAATGTTCTACTTGAAGAAATTAAGTTATATAACTTAACAGTTTCCAATTCACCCTTAGCACCATTAGCTGAAACATAATCACCCTCAATTAAATCCAATTCAAAACTTAAAACTGAACCAGCACTAGCAGCAGCTCCAGCAGCATCAGAAGCCCCTCCAGCACTCTCACCTGCATCAGCAGAAGAACCTGAATTAATTAATTTAATTATTTTCTCCTTTGAACTATTTTTAACTACATAATTAGCAACATCTGAAATTTCACAACTAAATCTAAAATCTCCATATTCATAAGGATGGAAATTTAAACTAGCCAAAGCATTTTCAGTTAAAACAGATTTAAATAACTCAAATCTATCAACATAAAAAGCACCCTCAACTGGATCTTGTCCAACATTTTCAAAACTTAAAACTAACTTATCTAAATTTGAATTACAAATTGAATTAAACTGACTTAAATTAATATCTGGATAAGATAACTTACCTTTTACTTCTCCTAAATCAAAATTAACTAAACAATTAGTTTCATCTAAAATACTTACAGTCAAATTCAAAGTTAAATTATTTGGATTATTAACAACAAACCCTAAACTAGCAAAACTTGAAACATCATTTAAATTTGGACTATTCCACTCTAAATCCATAACACCATTAGTTGCAACACCAGAAACATTTAATCCTAAACTTCTATCACCATCCTCATTAAATTCACTTGAAGATAAACTATTAACATTAGCACTAGATCTAAATCCAATTGAATCCTCTCCAACAAAATTTTCTAAATTACCAAACACTTCAGGATTACTTGAAAATTGACTACCTAAAATAATAGCTTCCCCAATCTCTAAAGTTTCCTCGGTAATTGTTTGTTCTAAAACAACTTTTGATAATTTTATACTAGCTCCAGCCCCACCATTAAATACAATATAAACATTTTTAATTTGTTTATTTGAACCAATAAATGCTGAATTTGATAAAGAACTTTCTCCAGAAAATACTGTCTCAAATCCACTAGGAGTTTGAATTAATAAATCCCAAGTAGTTCCACCAGATAACTCATTAAACTCAACACTTACAGTATCTAAATTATTAAAACCTAAATCCTCAACTGGAGAACTTGTTTCATAAACTGAAATATTTGTTTTAGTATCAAACCCTACAAATAACTCACTAAATTGAGCAGTAACATTAGTTGCATCTTCACTATTCCAACTATAAATAACTCCATCAACATTCACAACAGACCCTAAAACATACTTAGGTAAAACTGCTGGTTTATGCATATAAAATTTAGTATCAAACTTTTCAGTTGGATTTGCTACAGTTTTATAAGATTCATAAACTTCACAAACTAAAGGCATATTAAATTGATTAGACAATTCACCTGAAATTGTTGAAGGTGTATTCCACTTAGGTTCAACATATACTTTAACAGTTGCTAAATCACTAAAACTCTTATTATAATAATTTTGCTTTGAAACAAACGCAGATACATTATGAACTCCCGCTTCTAAATTAATACTTGGATTCCATAAAATCTTACAAGTTCCTAAAACATCAGTTTGACAAGTTCCTAAATCAGTAACTCCATTTAATTTAAACATCACATTTGAATTATTAACATTTAAACCAGTCGCACTATCAGTAACTAAAACACTAACATTACTTTGTGTAATATCTAATATATCTAAAGACTCTCTAAATAAAATATCATTCTCAACTGTTAAACTCCCAATTAAAGTATCTCTAACAACAACAACATTTCTTTGAGCAATAACTTCATCAGGACCAATTTGAATCTTAGCTGTTAAATTATAATTACCTAAAACAGTATTATCAATATTCCAATTAAAAGCTCTACTTGAACTTAAAACCTTTGAACCAGCTGAACTCTCTAAAGACCAAGTTGTATTATAAGATAATGAATTAGTAATATCAGACCCATCAATATCAGTTACTTCAAAATCAAAATTATAATTATCTTGATAAATTAAAATATTATCTAATGGACTTAAAATCTTTAAACCATATCCACCTAAAATTTGAATTTCACTTGAAGTATTTCCACTATTATAATAACTCTTACCTGCTAAAACTGAAACATTATAAATTCCAGCAGTTAAAACATCAGGATTCCAATTAATCTCACAAGTTCCTAAATTATCAGTATAACAACTTCCAATTTGATCTAAAGTATTAAACTCAGTTGCATTAGTTGTAAAATTCACTTGTGAATTAATTACAGGATACCCATAAAAATCCTTTAAATTTACTGTAACATTTACATTATTACAAGCAATTGAATCATATAAATACAAACTACCTAAACAAGTAGCAGGATAATCATAACTAATAGTTGGAATAATATTTCCAATTAAAGTTACATTTCTAACAGCTTGAGCTCCAGCTTTTACAAAATTTGAATCATCATCTTTTGGACGACAAATTAAACTATAATCTCCTGGACTATAAGTTGTAAAATTCCAAATATATTGTAAACTCCCTGGAACATTAGGTCCAGATAAATTATAAGTATTATTAGATAATAAAATACTCTCACCTAAATTTGAATCTAAAACTAATTCAGCTGGGTAATTTTGAATTAAACTATTAACATTTAAAGAATCAAAATATTTACAATGAAAATCAATAGCCCCTTGAGTTGCTAATAATGAAGTTACAACATTAGAAGATTTATCAATCACATTATTTAATGGAACAGTTTGAACAAAATCTGAATCTGCTTTTCCAAAAATTGAAATATTTGTAAATACAAAACTTCTACAAGTATCATCTAAACATTCAGTTGAATCAACTTTTAGATATCCATTATAATTTCCTCTAGCTGTAGCTGAAAACATATCCATTGAAAATGTCTTAGACTCAGAAACTGCTAAAGATGAATAACTAGCAGGAGTAAAAGAAATTGTAAAATCACTATTATCTAAACCTTGCTTTAAAGTTCCATTATAAATTGAAATATCAACATTATCTAACTTATCATTACCATAATTTTGAATATTAACTAAACCAATATTTTGAGGATTAAAACCAACATTTAAATCAAATTTTTCTAATTCATTTGAAATAATTCTAACTCTATTAGTTGGATCAATATTAACTGTAAAAGTATCTGACACAAATCCATTACTTGAATCCACATTCTTCCAATTACTTAAAACAAAAAATAACTTATTTCCATTTCCAACATTTTCATCTAATGTAACTCTAACTGTAGTTAAACAAAAATTCCCAGTTAAAATAGTTCCACAATTAACAATTGAATTTGTAGCATCAACCTTTAAACCATCACCACTAAAAATTAATTGTGAATTTTTCATTCTAGCTAAACCATCATTATCCAATTTAACTTGTAAATCAAAACTATAATCCTCTCCAACATAAATCGGATCAGCATTAGATACTTGAGGACTTAAAGTTAAACTTCCACTAGTTGTTCCAACCGCATTAAATACATTTGTAAATGTTTGAGTTTGATTTTTATTTCCAATATTTGTAGCAACAACTTCAACTGAATGAAATCCAGCAACTCTAGGAGTAAAAGTATAACTATCAAAACTATCTGGTGAAGTAAAACCTCCTTGAGGGAAATTATAAACAAAAGTATTTCCATCAGGTTCAGCAATATTAAAAGTTAAATCTCTTAAAGTAACAGGAGTTGCTGTAATATTTGAAGTAATTACAACTGATTGTTCAGCAACTTCCAATAAAGCAACATCTGATGTAACTGAATTAATAACTGGAGGTGAATTTGAAATAAAAAATGTGAAATCATCTGTTCCAACATTTCCAACTAAATCTTGAGCAACAACTTCAAAAACAGTAGTTCCCTCAGTCCCTCCAAAATAAGTAGGTAATTTATCAGTTAATTCAAATCTATTAATTCCACCATTATATACTAAATCTTCTCTTAAATTAGTATCAACTCCAATTCCTGAAACTGGTCTAATATATACTCTAGATAAATTATTAACTCCGTTATTCTCATCAACCCAAGATGACCAACTCATATTCTTTAATGGACTAACTCCTGGAAATCCTCCAGTAACTGGTGAAGAGGGTTCAGCATTAGTAATTCCAAAACTTCTAATAATTGGAGCAGCATTATCTAAAACAAAATCATAACTCTTTACAGCCTTATTCCCTGCTCTATCAGTTAACTCAACTAAAATAAATTTATTACCTGAAACTCCAGCCCCCTCACTCATTGAATAAGTAGTTCCACAAGTATTTCCAGAAACTGCAACAGATACAATTTCATCATCTCCACCATCTAATACACCATTATCACTATAAAAAACTTTACAAATATCATATAAAGGTTCTCCAGCAGTTAATGAAAATGTTTGTGAATCCCCTGATTTAATTAAAGAACCAGAAAAAGATTCTCCAGTAATTACAGGATTTAAATTATCAACATTTAAACTTACAGTCTTACTATTTAAATTATCTAAAGTATCTTTAGCTTGAACTGTAAAAATATAAGTCCCATCAGAAATTCCAGTTGTATCAATTGTACATGAATAAGCATCAGCACCCTCACTAACCATATCATAAGTAGTTCCATCAACAATACAATCATAAGTTGTATCAACTCCCTCATCAGCAGCATCATTAATAGTTGCAAATAATTTCATATTCCCTGAGATATAATTTCCATCAATCCCTGAAGTATAAGCTCTCCCATCACTATTTGAAACTTTATAAATATTAATAGTAGGAGCATTATTATCAATTTTAAAATTTCTAACTAAAGATTTTTGATTTCCTGAATTATCAGTTGCTTTAACAGTTACAGAATGATCCCCATCTGAATATCCAGTTGTAATTACATCAAATTCACAATTTCTAGTTAAACCTGAACCAGAACAAATCATCAAAGTTTCAACTTCAGAATCAACTTTAGCTTTTGCATTTGCAAAATTTGCTTCAGTAATAGTTGCTAAAACTTTATGAGTATTCTCCGTAACTAATCCATCAGCAGGATCACTAATTACAACAACAGGTAATGTATTATCAATTTTTAAATCAATAGACTGACTTCCAACTTTACCAGACTTATCAGTAGCTGAAACTGTTAAAGTTTTAGTTCCATCTCCACCAACACAAGGTTTTGTTGTATCAAAAGACTTTGAAAATTGATTTGCTGAAATATATGTCATAGTTTCAGTACAACTTCCAATAGTAAAACTAACTAAACTATTATCTCTATTTACATCAACAACATTAGCTTTAACTGAAATTGAACCTTTAACATATTGATCATTTACTAAAGTTGTAATAGTTACAACTGGTAAAGTTGTATCCAAATAAAAATCAAAATTCTTTGAAGTTGGATTATCTAAACTATCCTTAGCTGTAATAGTTACTGTATTTTTTCCTTCAACAAAACCACTCGCATCAATTGCAGCTGAAACTCCACAACTTTGTCCAGATGCAACACACTGATTTACAGATTGGGAAATAACTTCCTTTATAGTTAAATCAACATTTGAACTCACAGTCCCAGTAATATCTGCTGTATCTCCAGTCCCACTTAAATAAGTTTTACTTTGTGTTAAACTATTTAACACAACCCCAGTTTTAATAACCTTTAAATTAACTGTTGTAAATCCACGATTTCCAGCTTCATCCCAAGCTTCAAAAGTAATAGCATAAGTTCCATCACCTAATGAATTTGTATTTTTCACCATATCTAATTTTGAAAAAGTTCCAGCATTTACTCCATTAGTCCCAGAATCATAAATATTACCTAATCCTGAACCTGTAACACGAACTCTATCAATTTGATTATCATCAGATACATCAATTTGAAAATTTGTATTTGGACTACAAGCAGTTCCATAAGTTAAAGGTAAACCTGCACAACCTGAATCAACAGTAGCAGTATTAATTGTAGGTTCTGTATCATCTACAAAAATACTAAATGTTTTATCATCTTTATATAAAGATTGATCACGAATTCTTAAATTAAAAGTATTTGTTCCAGAACTTCCTGGAACTACAACACTAGCTGACCAATTACCCTCACTATCTTTTGAAAAAGATTTATCATAAGCTGTATCTTCAGAATACCTTATATCTTTCATATCATTTAATCCATCAACTCCAATAGTTAAAGGATTTAAATTAACAAATACATTAGCATTAGCTCCAGGTTTATAATATGGTTTTTCAACTGTAATTGTTTGAACTTTTGGTCCAACATCATCAATATAAACTGTAACAGATTTTTCAAAAAATGATCCTTGAGAAACTAAACTCTCATCTTGAATTTTAACTTTAAAAGTATAAGCATTAACACCATTTGATTTAGTCATTGCTGAAAATCTAACACACTTACTATCAGCAGCTGCAATTAAACTACCTTCAGAAGGAGTAGGTCCTGGAAAACTCCCTGTAATTGGACTTTGTTCAATTCTATAACTTTGTAAATCATCACTTCCCTTTGAAGTTGAAAATCCAATATATACATCTCCGGCATTCGCACTCTTAACCCAAGTTACTGGTTGAGAACAACTTGAATCAGAATAGGCCCCAACACTTAAAGTTGGAAAAGTATAATTTTCAGGTAAATCTCCCCACCCAGTTCCTAAAGTTTCAGACATTAAAACATTTCTAGTAGCAGGACCAGAAACAACTAATCTATTACCATTTCCAATATTTAATAAATTATCAACATCACAAGTAAAATCATAACTATTTCCATAATCAGATACAACTGGAGTTATATATTTTTCAATAATTCCTGTTGAATCCCCATTTTGAGTAATTGTTGGATTAATTGTATTACACCCATCACAACTTAATTTTGTTGGAGCATAAGGAACAGCTGTCCCATGGAAAGTTCTAACTCTACAAACAAATTTCATTTTACCTGAGTTCTCACCAATATCAATTGGAGCAATAATTGCTGCTTCAGGTGTAATCATATCAACATTAACTGGGTAATCAAAATAAATATTATTTTCATCAATAAATGTTCTCTCCTTCCAAAAATAATTACAAGTATGAACTGGTCCTAACTCATAACTTGAATAAGTATCTAAAGTTTCATAAAAATCCCCATATGATTTTGTAAAAATTTTCCAATTATCATTAATTCTATAATCATTTACAACATAATTATTAATTGAATAAATATTCATTGTTTTTGCAAAAGTATTATCTGAACCTCCTGAAACTGTCCCCAAATAAACACCATAACAATTTTCTGAAGCATCTCTAATTAAATAATCTACAGATACACTTGAACTATCTAATCTAGTTCCAAACTCATCATAGACATGAGTATTAAAATTATTATTTTGATTAACAACTAATCTTGCATTTTCAGCTGGAATTGTTAAAGTGGAATTTAAAATTCCCCAAATTTCAAAATCAGCATTATAAACTTCAGAAGTCCAACCAGTTTGACCTGGAACTGCTGCGCTAATTACAACATTATATTCTCCAACAGGTAAATTGTCTGGATTCCATTCTAAATTACAATTCTTTAAATGATAATTATCGATTGAATCTCTTGGATTTGTTAAACCTAAATTACTTTTATTAGGATCTTGAATACAAGAAACTGTATCAATTAAATTCCCATTTGAAGTTCTATAAATACTCATTGAAACATTAGCTCCATCAACTAAAATTTGTTGACCTTCCTTTGAAGTTCCAACAGCACCAATTGTTGCAAACTCAACTCCCGCATATAATTTTTCAGGTCCATATAATGGATAAATTGATTTTCTATAAACTGTATAATTATTCATATTATGTGGGTAAATAATATTTCCAATTGAAGATTTAGTTAAATCATATTCCCGGTTTCCAAAAATAACATTTCCAATAATTGATAAATCATCAGGTAAATTTAATTCTTTAAATTGATAAGTTGAATTATCAGCTTCAATTTTATAATTTGGATTTTCAAAATCATAAATTCTACAATAAACTTCTTGAGCTCCAGTATTTAAAGTATTTGAATTAATATTTAAAACTGCTAAACCATTTGAATCAGTTGAAACATTAAACCTATTTCCTCCAACATCAAACTCAGTTTGATAAAAAGATAAATCAGAAACTCCGCTAACTGAAACTCTACAACTAATTTGATTCACAGCATTAGGAGTTAAATAACTTGGAACAATTAAATCTGTAATCTTTGCAGTATTTACAATTGTAATATTTTCAATAACATTTCCAAATCTATAATAAGTAGAATCATTTAAATTAACTACAACACTTGATGAACCCCTCATAATTGAACTTGGAATATATGATACATTAAACCCGTCTCCAAATATTAAATCAACCCCTCTTGAAGAATCAACATAACTCCAAATTGGATTTGCAATAGAAGATTCAAAATTATTACAAGAATCACTAAACTCTAAACTTAATTGGTTTTCATTTCCATAAAATACATCATCTGCTTGACCTGTTGTATACAATGGACTAATTCTTGGACTAATTTGAGCATTACTAAAATCATCATAAAAAACCACATCATTTTGTGAAACATTTTCAAATACTGGTAAAGTTGGATTTAAATTTCCTGATAAAATAACTCCCACTTTAAACTCACCAACATTATAATCACATGTAGGTTTTAAAGCACTAAAACATTGACCATTTGAATTTGTTAAAGAATCCTCATAAATCGTTCTTTGCCCTAAACTATTTTCAACAAACCAATCACACCTATACCCAGACCAAGTTCCAGTATATTCTGAAGATGCAATAGCTAAACCATTTCCAGTGGTAATTTGAGCTGAAATACTTTCTAAAGAATTATTATGTCTAGAATACTCATCCTCTGTTGTAATTTGAATATTTAATACATCATCAACACTTAATAAAACAGAAGTATTAACAACCGCATACATTAAAGAATCAACACTAGCTTGTAAATCAATTGAACCAAATACGTCAGCTGGAATAATCCAATTATCATTTTGTTTAGTTGAAATAACTGAAAAATCTCCAGTATCCGTTTCTAAATATTTCCAGAAAACATCACCATTATTAACATTTACAGAATTTCCACAAGAATCTAAAATTCCTAAATCAAAAACTAAATTATCTCCTGTATCATAAGCAATTGAATTAACTGGTGAATCAATAGATAAAGTAATATTATCTTTTAAGAATACTGAATCAGTTAAATTAGTATCTACAAAATACTTATTAGTATTATAATTAGTTAAATAAATTTCATAATTAATTTGACCTAAAGCAATTGAACACACATTTAAATTTGGAATATTTTTGATAAAACTTGTAAAAGTACACTTCCCATTTGAATCAGAAGTAACTGTTTTAGTTTCACCTAAAATTTCCAAATTACAATAAACTCCTTGTTCAGTAATAATATTATTCTCACTATTTGTTAAACTTACAACTAAATCCTCATTTGAAGTTCTAAAAATTGTAGCACCTAAATTAGCACTTGCAAGTAAATCAGATTTAAAAGTTTGATTTAAAACTTCAGACTGAAAATCATCAAACCCTTTTGATGAAACAACAACATAATAATAATAAGTATCTGGATTATAAAAACTAGGTAATTGTAAACTACATGTTGAATTTCCAACATTTGATAAAGTATTTCCTAACAAACTAGGATTATTTCCAACTGAATCAGTTTGATAATAATTACAAATAATATCTCCTAAATTTGGAGCATCTAAAGTCCCATTTTCATAAACATTAATTACTAAATCTCTAGATAAACCAGTATCAACTTTCACAATATCTAATTGTCTATTTAAAACTTCAAAAGTTCCTTGTTCAATAATTTTATCTCCTAAATAATTTTTAGAAACTCTCTCAAAATCTTTAACAATAATTTTATAATTAACAATTCCAACATAATTATTTCCTAATTGAAAATTAACTTCTCTATTAACTCCAACACCAGGAGTTGTTGAAATATTTTCAACTGATAAATTTACCCACTTACTTTGTTTTAAACTATAAACTTGAAAAATTACTTGAACATCATCACCCTCTAAATCTAAAACTGAATAATTTAATTTTTGATTTCTATTTCTCTCAAAAGAATATGAATCAAAAGTTACATTTGAAACACTAGGTCTATCATTAATTAAACCAAAAGTTCCATAAGAAATTTCTTCCCCATTATCTAATTGTTCAATAACAAAATTAATTTCACTTACATTTTCATTAACAATTTGTGAACACGCATAATAATTTTTACCATTTAAATTAAACTTTGTATAAAAATCAGTTAATACTTTTTCAGATCCTTTCACAAAATCATCTAAATAACAATTATTAATTGGACTTAAACTAACATTTGAGATAGACAAATTATTTTCATCCTTAACTAAAAAATTAATGCTTGAATAAGAATTATCAGATAAATCAATTGAATTAATTTTACTCACAACATAATTAATACTTGAAGTTGAATAACTTGAATTTAAACTAATTTTTTTATTTAAATAATTTCCAAGTAAATTTGAATCTAAAGTGCTTGAACTCTCAATCACTGGAACTACTTTATCATTATATAAAAAATAATCCTTATCACGATTAATAGAATAAAATAATCCAAAATCACATCCATTTGAAAACCCTTCTTTATCTAAATCTTGAAAACTTGAACTATCACAAGAATTTACAATTAAACTATTTTTATCATAAACTTCAATTCCTCCAACAACATAACCTGGTAAATTTGAAAACTTTTTAATTTTTAAAGGAGCAAAATCATTATTATAATTAATCTGAACCCCATCAGCAAAATAACTTTGCCCAGCAAATAAATTTGATTTAAAATTAAAGTTATCAACTAAAACTTCACTAACTAATTCATCTGAATCTAAACTAAAAATCATTGTTAAATCAGCTAAAAATTCTGGATTAAAATTTGAAGTTACAAATTTTAATGGAACAAAAATATCCATAATTCCAGAAAAGACTTCAGAACTCATAAAACTATTAACACTACCATTTAAATTCGGTAAAGTTATTTTATTCACAAAATCATCTACATAATTATAACTTGATACTCCATCAACTAATATTTCAATTCCATCAATTGCAGATAAAGATAATTTAGTTACATCATAACCTGAACTTGCTAAAATAACTCCAGTAGTTGTCTTATCAACTTCAAAATTATTAAAATATTTATCAATTGTTAAAACTCTTTTTTGTGAAAAAGTATTATCAAAAATTACAAACTTAGAAACTCCAGAATCTTTTGTAACCACAATAATTTCATCTCTTAAATCTCCTAAAACATCAAGTTTTAAAACATCAACTAAAACACCATCCGCGTTTAATAAATTTCCAGTCTTAAAAACATTCAAATTATAATCATAAACTACATAATTTAAATTAGAATTAATCACAAATAATTTATCAGTAACTTCAAATTTAGGTTTATTAAATCCTGTAAAAGAATCAATTAAATTCCCTTCACTTGAATATACAAATAACTCATTTTCATTTGAAACAAAAATTTCTTTCCCAATATCTGTTGTTAAATCATTTGAAACTAAATATCTATATGAAAACCCACTAATTGATTTCTCAAATAATTCATTTCCTAAAGAATCATAAGCTACTAAATTTCCTAAACTTGAAATTCCAACATACTCATCACCAACTAATTGTTCAAAATTATAATATGAAAAATCAACTTCTCCTGACAATAAACTTAAAACTCCAGCAGTATCTGAAAAACTATTTCCAGACTTTGAACTAACTAAACCTAAATTAAACTGATTATCTTGATCACAATTAAAACAACTAAAAGAAACATTCTTAGCTTGATTACAAGAAATAGGAACTGACACCTCACTAAAATCATAACTATTTGTAACCTTTACATCTAAAATTAAACCACCATTTGTTGTTAAATTTCCTAAAGCTAAATTATCTGAACTTGTTAAAGTTTTAGCAAAAAATATATTTGCATTCTCAGAACATAAATCACATTTAATATTTAACTTATCAGGAATTTGATTACAACTAACACTCACATCTAAACTACTATTATCTTCAAGATTAGTTCCTAATACATTAAAATACGGACTCGAAGAAATTGAATTTGAATTATAATTAATTACTCCTTGTGAAACATTAAAAACTGGAACAGTATAATAATTATTTCCATCACAATTTGGACAATTAAAATTATAACTCTTAGAAGATAAATCCTCACAAGAAACAGGAACTGAAACTTTATCAAAATTATAACTTGTATAAGTTTCATAAGAAACTTCCGCTGTAATATTTCCAACAACTCTTACACTATTTTGAGTATCACAACTAGCGCAACTTAAAGTTAAATCATTATTCTCTAAAGCATTACAACTAACTTTTCCAGTTACAACTTGATAATCTAAAGATTCTTTAGTATAAACTTCAAATAAAGGATTTAAATTATTTGTTGAATAATACTCTTTAGTTGAATTTCCATATTCAATAAATGAATTTAAATCATACTTAGATTGATTTTGTAAACCTAACTCAAAATAATTACTATTATCACAACCTGAACAAGAAATTGAAACTTGAGGTTTAGTTTCCAACAATGAACAAGGAACATCAAACTCAACTGGACTAGCAGTTGGACTACAAGCTGAAACAGTATTTGAATCAATATTAAAAGTATTTGAACTAAAAAATACTTCTAAATTATTTGAACCAACTCCATTATAACAAGTATCCAATTTAACTTTACAAGTTTTAAACTTAGAAACATCACCAATAAATAAATTTGTATCAAAAACAAAATTATCTGATAAACTAACTTCATTATTTTTACCAATTAAAACTGAATCAGATTTATCAAAACTATCTTGAGCTGTATACTCAATAAAATTCTTTTTACTAACAGTTGCTAATGAAACTAAATCTGAATCAGTAACTACATCAAAACTTAAATCTAATCCAGACATATCTCCAACTCCTACAACTCCAACTGAAACTTCACAAATTTCAGCATTAGTATTAGATAGATTATTTGAAATTACTTGAGTAGCAGAATCTAAATCAAAATAATTTATAACATTTAAAACATCAAAATTTTTATAGCTTTGGTATCCAGAACTTAAAATTGAATTAGTATCTAATTTAACTGAACTTGATCCAACATCTAAAAATAAATCATTTTTAACTCCAACAGATGAAACTCCAAAATCAACATAACAAGCATCCCCGGACACACTAAAAGGAACATCAATTGTTAATTGAGAACTTGAAGTAATATCTAAAACAGACTTAGGAACTTCATTTGCAAAAGTTTTCTCATCAAAATTAGTAATTAATTTTAAATTAGATAAATCCATTGAAACTGTTGAATTATCCTTTAATTTAAATGTAATATCATTCCCTAAAACTCCTAAATTATTAACTCCCGCCTTAAAACTTAAATCGCAAGTTTCCCCATTTAAATTTTTATAAGTTAAATCAGTTGATAATAATTTATTTTTTAAAGATAAAAAACTATCAGGAGTTACTCCAGACTCAATATCATAATTTGAATCAAAAATAATTGAAGAATCAATTTGATAGTTATTACCATCAATTGAAACATTAACATCAGGATTTCCTAATTTTGTTGATTTAAAAAACACATTACAACTATTCCCAACACCAATACCTAAAGAAGATAAATTTACAAAAATTTCTGAACTAGTATTTAAACTTAAAACTAAATCAGTTAAATCTGATTTTAAAACATTTGAATATCTTGTATAAGAACTAAAACTATCAAAAACATCATACAAAATTAACTCATCATTTGAAATTTTACTAACACTTGAAAAATCATTAGTCCAAACACCTAAAGAATCCCCATAAATTAAAACATTACTCCTACCTCCAAACTCTCCAAAACTTAAAAAATTAATTTCATTGATAAACTCAGAACTCCACAAAACATTACTCAAATTATCTGAACTTAAAACTTTCAATTTATTATTTGAAAAAACTGCAAAATTATTTTGATAAATTCCAGAATTTAAAAATAATAAATTATCAACATTAATTGAATATTTTTCTGACTCAATTGAATTTTTCTCAAAAGATAAAACAGACTCAGAATTTAAAACTACTTTACTTCCATTAACAAAAGCTGGAACTCTAAATAAATATTCTCCAGAATTATTAACTAACAAATAAGACTCATTATTTTCACAACCAACAACACCCAGTCCATAAAGACTACAACTCTCAATTAAAATTGAACCAGCTAAATCAAAATCTCCGGCTAATTTGTAATCAATATATTTCAAACTAACAGTTTGAATTAAAGTATTTGATGAATCAAAAAAATTAATAGATGTATTTTCAAATAAATTTAAATTTTTATTTTCTAAAATAACTTTCCACCTTTTTTTATAATAATCATCTGCAACTGTATAAGTTTGTCCTAAAACAGCTAAATTTTCTAAACTCCAAATTGGATCATTAGAACTTAGATCTTTTGTTGAACTTATAGAAAGAACTTGTGAATTTAAATTTATAAATTCAAAACTCAATCCCATATCATCATAATCTAAAGTTTCAAAATAAATTGTAACCTCATTAGAATTTTCTGATATGAAAACATCTCCAAACTGGAAACTGTAAACATTTGAAATAAACATTAAAAATGTTATGAAATAAATAATTTTGTGAAGTAATTTTTCCATATACAAATTAATATCATTTTCTATTTAAAAACATCAACATTAACTCTAGTTAGTGACAAACCAAAAGTCCAAATTTTAAACTAAAAAGCAGAATTTAAGATAGAATCAAGAATTTTAAATTAAAAAAATAACTATTTGAAAATCAAACTATCCACTAGAATTTTTCCTACCAAATATTGCGAGTGGAACTAAATAAAAGTAAACTAAAATTTATTTTAAAATAACAACTCGAAAGTAAAATTAAAATGAAAATCAAATAATCTAAGATAAATATATATTAAAATAAAAATGATTTAAAAAATATTAATATTTTTCTAAATTTAAAGGATCTAAAATCCATGATAATAATTTAATTAAATATTCTAAAATATAATAATGAATTACTACAAAAATTGAACTTACAATAGAGCAAAATAAAATAATAAAACTAATCACAACTGAATAAATTAATTTTAAAATTTTAAAAGAATAATCTTCTTGAAAACTCTTTGCCAAAACTGCCTTATATGCCTTAACATCAAACAATTTATCATCCTCAGTATCTTTTAAATACCTATTAAAATCATCAAAAAACTCATCAAAATCTTTACAATTTACAATTTCATTTTTCTGACAAGATTCAATATATCCAGTGATAAAACCTTGCTCATAAGCATCTAATTTATAAGGAACAATAATAGAACCAGACTGCTCATTCATTTTATCAATAATTATTAAATATTCATCAACAAACCCAGAATCATCATAAGCAATAAAAAAAATTGTTGAAAATAAAACTCCCAAAATAATTAAAACATAAGAATTTAAAATAATTAATTTATCCAAATTAAAATATCTATCTTGCTTAGAAAAATGATAAAAAATAAACAAACTTATAACAACAAAAATTAAATAAAAACTACTTAAAGACAAATACCCTAAAGAAAAAGTTAAAATAGTTGAAATAAATAAAGAAATTATCACAAAAATAACCCCAACTAATTTTGAAAAATAATTTTTAAAAATAAAATATAAAACAAAATCTATCGATAAAAAAGTAAAGGACAAAATCCCCAAAAATAAAATTTCAAATGAACTAAAAAGACCAAAAACTTTATCATACAAAAAATCAAATAGTAAATTAAAACTTATAAAAGTTAAAGTTAAAAAAAATATAACTAAACTTGAAAAACCTACGAATTTTTTTGAAAACATAAATAAATATTATTTCAAGTTGTTAAATATTTAAACTACTACTTTAAAGTAAATTGAATTATTAAACTAAAATAATTAAAATTATTGAAAATAAAAATAATTTAAATAAAAATAAATTACTTAACGTTTTTTACAAACCACCTTATTTCTACCTTCATCTTTTGCTTGATATAAAGCTGAATCAGCAAGTTCTTTTAAAACACTAGTATCCCTATAACTATTAGTATAACTTGATACTCCAAAACTACAAGTAATATTCCTATCAACAAAAAAAGAATCTAATTCATCACCAGAAGTCTCACCAACTATCAATAAATCTTGTCTATGTGAACTTGATAAATCATGAGCAGTAGTATGATTTAACCCATAGTGCCCAATAACTAATCTATCTTCAATACTCTCACGAATTCTATTAGCTACAATACCAGCAGATGCTAAATTTGTTTCAGGAAGTAAAATTGAAAATTCCTCACCACCATACCTAAAAGCTACATCCCTTGGCCGTAAATTATCCAAAATAATCTTCCCAAAAAGAGTTAAAGTATCATCACCAACAGAATGACCATAAGTATCATTAACAGCCTTAAAATTATCTAAATCACACATAATATAACTAAAATCAGATGAAGAACAATTCTGAAAATCAACTGACAAAGAATCCAATTTTCTTTCTAAAAAATCACGCTTTCTTAAACAAGTTAATTCATCAACAGATAATTTATTAATCTCATTTAATAAATTGGCAGCTAAATCAAAATCACCATCAGCAATATGTTTATTATAACTAGGAGCAAATCCATAAATCATAAAATTTTTAAAAAAATCATTTAATTGGCTAGATCTAGAAGTTCGATTTTTATCTAAATCATTAGGCGTTTTCAAAAAATCAATTAAATCAAAAAATTCAGAACCACCTTTAAAACCTAAAGACAATTCAACTAAATTCCCAGACCTATCATATAATTTCATAAATACTTAAGTTTTTTAGCATATATAAAGTTATCTCTTATAAGTAACAAAAAAATAAAGGAAATTATATTTATTTATACAATAAATAATTTAAATTAAATAATATCGACAATATCTTCAACAATTAACTCAAAAGCAACTACTGGAACTAATAAACCAAAATTATTCAAAACAACTGGTGATACCTCCCCAATAAATCCAACCGATTTACCACCAACTAAAATTTCAGCTGAACGACCAGCAATTAAAAACGGAATTTCATCATTAACTTTAATTTCAAAATCAATATTATTTAATTTCATAAATGTATCTAAAACTCCTTTAATTTGTGTATAATTTGTTTTTGGATCAGCAATTGCAGAACAAATATGTCTTGTATTTTTAGCCCCAGTTTCACAAGATGAATCCTTTTGAATAGTAAACCCATTTTCAAAAACTTTTTGCGGATATTTATTTTTTCTATTAATTAACAAAGATTCCAAAATCTCAGGTAAAATTCTAACTCTCAACATATTTAAACCTTGATCCTCCGAATCAATTAATTTTTCAAATTCCTTATCAGGTTCATCAAAATTCATTTTATTAAATTGAGTTTTAGTTGAACTTAACATATAAGAATATAATTCTAAAAACCCAAAATTAACCATAGTTTGAGACAATCTTTGAGTAAAATCACAAACTTCTAATGTTGAACCAACTGTTGCAATTTCTGGTAAAGCTGGAACAATATTATTATACCCATAAGCTCTCGCAATATCATCAGCAATATCAGAATCATGCCAAATATCAGCTCTAAAAGGTGGAATTAAAAAGGTAATTTCATCTCCTGAAACAGATTCAACTTCAAGCATAACTTTTAACGCTAAATCTTTAATTTCATCACTATCCACATTAATCCCAATTAATTTGTTAATATAATCTAAAGAAACAGTATCCTTTGAATTATCCAAATTTAATTCATAAACTTCCCCATCTGAATACTCAACAGATACAGCTTCAGCACTACACCCCAATTCTAAAAATGTAGTAGTTAAAACTTTCAATAAATTATCTAAATAAGTTAAATTAAAACCTGAAATCTCAACAAATAAATCTTTATGATGTAAATCAACCCTACCAGTTTTATTTGAATTAATAACAGGAGGTAAACTTAAAACTTCATTATTTAAATCACGAAATACTGGAAAAACTTTGTGTCCAGATAATAAATGAGCAAACTTTTTCCCAGTCTCATGAGACTCTAAAATTTCATTTGCATTCATTTCACCCTCACCCTCAAGAGGAGCAAATACAATATCCTCAGGTTTCTCACCAGAAAATGTTACTGGAAACTTAAATTCATCCATAGGATAAATTCCAATTGAAGCTTTTTTTCTATGACGTCCAAAACTATCATGAATTTTTTCCTGAATTTCAATCATCTCATCTAATAACTCTTGAGTCATATTTACATCTCGTAAAATAACACAAACAGTTTTTGGACGAACTGAATCAACAGAAGACTTAACAATAACTTTATTTGTAGCAGGAGCTAATTTATAATTAGGCAAATTTTTAGAAATTCCCCTATAATATCTAATAGCCCTACCGATACCAACAGTTGATACCATATCCATTTTTTCAGCAGTAATTTCTACTTTCATCTCAGGATCTTTTTCATCTGAAATTCCCTTCATATCCATACCCATCTCCTTTAAAGTTGTATCAATTTGTTCAACTGATAATTCTTCAAGAGCATATTCATTAATTTTTGATTGTTTTGCATATACATAAACCATTTTTTCACTTGTTAAAAAATGGCACCATTTTCCATTGGAAAATCTGTGCCTCGTTTTGATGACATTGTCATCACAACGAATTTTTACTCATTACCTCCAGTTCTTTTTACAATTTTTCTTGTCATCATTGGCCTATTCTTTAACCAATCAAAATCACAAGTTGTCCCAGTAATATCCCTCATTGAAGCTTTCCCAGCAAGTAATGTTGCAACTCTACTTGCACCCATACCCCAAGCAATTACAGTTTTCCCTCCTAAACCTAATGGTTCTAAAGTTTCTTGTCTAAAAATTCCAGAATTAATTAAAGCATACCACTTATCCATTTTTTCATCATAATAATGTGCTTCCATTGAAGGTTCAGTATAAGGATTAAAAGTTGGTTTAAATCTAATTTTATCAATACCTAATTTATTATAATAATCACGAACAAATCCCATCAAATGTGCTAAACTTAAATTATCTCCAATAATAAAACCTTCTGCTTGAAAAAACTCAGCTAAATGAGTTGCATCAATTGCTTCATTACGAAAATTATGAGCAACATAAAAATACTTCCCATCAACATTCTGACCTCCCTTTAATTTCTCACCTAATTCAGCAAGAGTTCTAAAAGTTGTAGCAGTTGAATGAGTTCTAAGCAATCTCTTTGAAGTAATATCTTTTGACCATTCCCCCTTAGGAGTATGTGCTTTCTTTAATCCTGATTCATGCATAATTTTAACTTTCTCAACTAATTGAGCAGGAACTTTCGCTGACCCATCCAAATAAAAAGTATCTTGTTCATCTCTAGCAGGATGATCTTGTGGAATCCACATTGAATCCATATTCCAAAAAGCAGACTCAACCATTGGCCCCTCCATCTCAGAAAATCCCATCTCAACAAAAACATTCTTTAAAATTGAATTTGCTTCAAGCATAGGGTGAAATCTTCCAATATTATCATACCCTGCTGAAACATCAACATCATAATGTCTAAACTCAATATTTTTCAAATTATCAGATTTTAACATCTCAGGTTCTAAAGCTTCCGCCAATTCTAAATCAGAATACTTCCCATCAATCTCAGAACATACACTTTGACCAAGATCAGTTAAAGAAAAAGTAAAACCCTTAATGGAAATTTCTTTTAAAAATTTAGGACGCCTTTTTAATTCATTAAAACTAACTTGTAAATCTTCAGATAAATCCTTAACTAAAATACCATCTTTAAAAGCAGATAAAGGATTTACAAAATCATCAACAAATTGTTTAGCATTTTCATTAGCAGTAAAAATTTGTTCATCTTCTTTTCTAATTGAAATTAAATTATTTTTCTTTAAAATACCAAGAGCTGAACCAACTAAAGATTTATCTAATTTTAACTCAGACATCTTTTTTTCACCATCCAACAATTCATTTAAAAATGTAATTTCAGGTAATTCAGATTTTAAAAATTCCTCACCAAATTTATCTAAAACAATCTTTTTTTCTTCAAACTTAGAAATAGAAACATATCCTTTTTGTTCAAGTAATTGAACTCCAGTTGTAACTTCTGCAATATTTAACCCTATTTTTTCACAGATTTGAGAAATATCTCCAATCGAAATTAAAGGTAAAACTTTTCTCTCCAAAGGATGAAGAGAATAAATAATTTTCTTTAAATCAGTCATAGATAAAATTAAATCTTTTTAGTATATAAATATTACTTTAATTAACCTAAAAAAATAGTAAATTTCAAGTCCAAAATAAAAATAATATTAATCTAAAATGATAAATATTTATAAAATAATTTAATTAATAATTAATTAATATAATGGCAATAGCAATGATTACATCATTATTTGAAATTTGGGAAACTGTATTAGCAGTTTTACTTTTATTAGTAATTAGTACAGGAATTATTTTTGTATACAATCCAGACCTAATCCAAGCTAAAACTTTAAATAATGAATTATCATATATTGCAAGTATCAAAGGAGACAAAGATTTCCAAATTGTTTTAAATCTAGAAAATGCAGAAGAAATAAAACTTGAAAATAATAAAGATTTAAGTTCTATAAAATTAACAGTTGGAGAAAAATCAACAACAAAACAATACATTGGAACAGACATTAATATTAAAAAAGAAAATAATCAAATTTTAATTTCATAAAAAACTTGAAAATAAAATAAAAATTAAAACAAAATAAAAATTAAAACAAAATAAAATAAAAATGTCAATAAATTATCAAAACCAAGAATTAGTATTAAAACTTTTATACAATTCAATTAAAGATAATAATTTATATGAAAAAACTTCAATAAAACATTTTAAAGATGGAAAAAGAGTTTTACAAAAAAATACTAAAAAAATTAACCTAAACACAAAACAAATTATCTCAAAATTAAAATTAGAAAATAAAAAAAACTTACTAGTTTTAGACTACCCAATTAATCAATTACTATCATATACAATACTATTAAATGAAAACACACAACTTTTTTCATTTAGAATAAAAGGTGATTTAGAAACTTATATTGGAACAGAACAAATAAAAGAAATATTTCAAAAAGAAAAATTAATTGAAGAAATTACAATAGAAAATATTTCTCCACAAGAAATAATTGGTCAAAAATTCCAAGTTAATTTTAAGCAACCAAAAAAAATTCAAGAAATTCAAGAATATATATTATCAACTAAAGAATTTATACCTGACACAATTAATAAAGCACCTGAAAATTTTGACCAAATTCAAAATTTTACACCAACACTAAAAAATACACATTTTAAACTTGCAGAAAAATTAAATATACCAATCATCCCACAAATTAAAAATGAATTTATAATTAATGAAAACATTAATGTATTCGACATAAATAAAATAATTGAAATATTAAACCCACTAAAAATAATTGATTCAAAGCATAAAGTTCCAGTGGAAAAATACACGTTAAAAAGAACATACTTAGACGTATCAACAACATACCACTTAAAAATTGACACTGATAAATTAATTGAAAAAATAAACTTAGCACAAATTACATCTGAACCAAAAAATAAAATAATTAAAACAATCAAAAATTTAACTCAAACTGAAATTTCTCAAAACTTTGGAGAATACGAAATTCCACTATGGAAAATTCATAAAAATCAACAATTTATTAAAATTAAAGACTATAAAGAATTTAGAGAAATAACTGGAATAAATTTTCCAAAAACAAATGATAAAATTGAAGAAATCTATATTCAAGACCAAACTGGAGAAATTGGTTTTTTAAAACATCAATTTTTAAAAAAAAGATTTCAAAAAACATTAGAAACCTTGCCAGAAAATGAAATAATAGTTTATAGAAAACCACTAGATTTAGCAATAAAAGCATCCATTTGTGACAATATATCAATATTAATTAAATATCAAAAAGTTTCTGATAAACAAATAAATAAAATTTATGAATACATTAAAACACTAATTGAAATTACAATAATTGAAACAATTAAATTCAATAAACTACCTCAAAAAACACAAAATAATAATTTTAATTTAAATGAAAAATATTTTTCATCTCTCTCAATAAAATTAGAAAATGATTTTAATAAATTTTTAAAACATCCAAAAAAAACACACCTAATCCATAAATTAAATAATGAACTAAAAACATTAAATAAATACATTAAAAAATCAACTATTAAGCAACAAGAAATTTTTTATTTATGTCAAATAATTTCACAATCACTAAACACATTAAAAATTTTTGACGATGAAAAAACAAATGAATTAAAAAATAGATTTAAACAATATTTTAATTTAGAACTATTTAAAATTGAAACAGAAAATAAAAAGGAAATTATAAACCATTCAAAAGAATACAAATTTATTAAACAAATATTTTTAGCAAATAAATTAATTAAAAAAAATAAAACAAAAAACAAAATAATATTATTAGAAAAAAAAGAATTTGACAAACAATTATTAAATAAAGAAATTAAATTTTTAGAAACTGAACCAGAATTCAAAATACACATTAAACCAAACTATAAAATATTAAAAAGTCAATTTAAATATAAATACAAAGAAATTGCAAAACAAATACTATTAATTACACCAGGAATAATAAATCCAAAAATAACAATTGGTTCAACTCAAACAAATTTAAAAAAAGAATTTTGTAATATTTGTAAAATATATACTAAATATAAAAGTATTTGTGAAAATGAATATTTTATTTTACTAAAAGAAAAATAAAAACAAATAAATAAAAAATACAAAAATAAATTTAAAAATAATATATCTAAAAATAAACAACTAACATCCCACCACCAATTTTGATTAGTTCAGAATCATATTTTTTTAAGATATTTTTAACAAAATCCTCTAATTGTGAATGAGAAGTTACATTATCAAAAATAACAACACTATTTTTAGTCAATAACTTTCCATCAACCAATAAATCTAAAATATTTTGATACAAACAATGCCCAGCATCCACAAAAACAAAATCAAACTTCTCAGAAATTCCCTCTAAAAACTTTAAAGCATCAGAATTTACACAAATAAAATTTTTCAAACCAACTTGCTCAAAATTAACTTTTGCCAATTCATAACGAGTTTTATCAACTTCAACTGTCGTATACTTAGAACTTTCATCCAAATTTAAATTAAGCCACAATCCAGAAAACCCATTTGACGTTCCAATCTCTAAAACAGATTTTGGTTTTTTAAAATCAACTAAATTTGATAAAAATATCCCTTGTTCGTAAGATATGTTCCAATAGTTACTTGTAGAATTAATTTTTTGTTTTTGTAAAAATGCGATTTTGGATAAAATCCTATCGCGAAAAGAATTAGAAATAATCATAATTTTAAAATTATCTATTATTTCTTAACTTTCTCTTTCTTAGTCTCATGATTTTCTTTTGCCACTTCCATCTCATTTGACCCTTCTTCTTCCATCTTCTTGAACTTCTCTTCATTTTTATTATATAAACCTCTCAGATTTTTTTGTAATTAATTTTTGAAATTAACTATCATAATTAATAAATCCTAAGTAAATTAAATCCAACTTGCTTTTTAAATGTTTCTAAAGTCAAAATTAATATAAATAAACAAACAATAGATTCAACCATTATTAACTAAAATAAAAAACTAAAAATAAATTAAAAGATAATTAAACATCCCTTAAAACTAAGTTTATCCAAATAATTACTAACCACACAATAAGAATAAACCTATATAAACTAAAATAAATAAAATAAAGTAAATGAATTATAAAAAAGGAGCAATCCCAGTAATTAAAGTAATAGCTATTATATTCACAGTAGCTATATTTTTAATTTCATGGGTTTTAATCCTTAATATAAGTATTGCTGTTAATGAACAAAAAATTAACTCCCAACTAGCAATCAAAAAAATAATTGACTCAAACTGTTTCTCAAATGAATATGGAACAATTGAAGAATCAAAATTCAACCAAGATACACTACAATCATGTTATGGAAAAAATAACATTACAACCATGAAAATTATTTTTAACAAAACTAAATTATATACTAACAAAGAATTATTCACAGAACTTGCAAGTAAATGTTCAATCACAAGTACAATTTTTTGCTCAGAAACAAAATATCCAATTATATACAAACAAGAAAATATAAATTCCCACCAAATCAAAGAACTTACAATACAAATTATTACTAAATAAATTAAATAAATTCTAAAATAAAAACATATATTATTTTATATAAAATATCATAAATTACTTTAAAATTCTTAAAAAACAAACAAAATCCAAGGAAAATGCTATCACTTAGCAATAATAAAGCAAAGTTTTATAAAGGTAGTTAATCAGATTTTAGTATCAATTAAGTAGTTAATTGGTGTATTTAGATTACAATGCTAACTAATTAGTGTAATCTTCAAGTCAAAAAACTAAGTAACATTTATAAAAAATACATTATTGTTACTATTATATTAAAAAAATGATTGTAAAAGAAGAGTTTTTAAACATGTTAAGACAATACTTCAGTCTTAACCTATACGAAGTAAAAATCTGGACAGCTTTATTATCTAGAAAAGTTGCAACAGCCGGTGAATTATCAGATTTAGCAGTTGTTCCTAGATCCAGAACATATGACGTTTTAGAATCTTTAGAAAAGAAAGGATTCGTAATGGTAAAACTTGGTAAGCCAATCAAATATATTGCAATTTCCCCAGCGGATGTAATTGACAGAGTTAAAAAGAGAATTGCTGAAAAATCTGAGGAGAGATTAGATAAGCTTGAAACTTTAAGAGATTCTGACGTTTTAAAAGATTTAGAACAATTACACGAACAAGGTATTCAATTAGTTGAACCATCAGATTTAAGTGGAGCCTTAAAAGGTAGATACAACTTGTATAACCACTTAGAAGCAATGGTTAAAGGTGCTGAGTCAGAAGTAATTATTATGACAACTTCAACTGGATTTTTAAGAAAAGTTGAAGCATTAAGAGGAGTATTTGAAGACTTACAAGAAAGAGGAGTCTCAATTAAAATTGCTTGTCCAAAGACTGAAAAGACTGATGGATTAGCTCAAAGATTAAAAGATATTGCAGAAGTTAGATTTACTGATGAAATCGAAGCTAGATTCTGTATTATCGATGGTGAAGAAGTTTTATTCATGACTTTACATGACAAAGACATTTATCCAGCTTACGATATCGGAGTTTGGGTAAACACACCATTCTTTTCCCAAGCATTACAACAATTATTTGAAATTGCTTGGAGAGATATGAAGAATTAATCTTCCTTATTAATTATAAATTAATAATTACATCATTTTTTGATTAAATTGGTTTTGGAAAACTCCAAAATCAAAAATCAATTTTATTTCTACTTAAAAAAATAAATTAAAATTAATTAACTACAAAAAATAAAACATAATATAATTCTCAAAATATATAATTTAAACTAAAAATAAAATTATTAAAAAATAATAAATGAAAATCTACTCAGATTTTCCTTTCAACTTTTGATTCTCATTATGTAAATAATGTAAACTCGCATTTGCTTGTCTTAATTGTTGAGCCATATGTAAAAACTTTGAACTCATATCATTTAAAACACCATTAAATTCAGAAATATCAAATTTAAGTGTTTCAGGATCTTCAATTTCAACAGAATTTGGTGTATAATCTACAATAAATCCCATCAATTTTTCAACTTTTTCAAACTTTAAAGTAACTTCAATTAAACCTGAATACATAGTTGATTCCTCATCCAACTCAGGAGTAATAATTTCACCATCTAAAAACTTCCAATCCTTTGAATCCTTAATTTTTTTAAAAACTAAATCCAAAGCATTTTCTACATTCTCAACTGGTTTTCCAGCAATTTGTAACATAAATCTAGCTGTAATTTTTTGTGCCATAATTAAATAAAAATTAGTAGGTATTTAAACCTTTTTCTCAACTTTCCTAAGCCAATTTTCCAAAAACTCCTCATCTCTAGACCTCTTACTATACAAAACTTCAAAATTTTTTAATTTAATTCCACATAAAGAACAAGTTAACTTTAAAATATTCTTTCCAGCATCCCCAACAAACATATAATAATACATTGGTCCATCACAAGTTGAAAACACTTGACAAGTCTTCCCTTTCAATAATTGTTTAGCCATCATAGAACCTTTTTCATATTTAAATGCAAATCCAGAAGTGAAAACTCTATCAATAAAATTTTTCATAATCCCTGGCATCGCATACCACCATTTTGGATACACAAAAACAATATTATCCGCTAACCTAATCTTATCCTGTAAATCTAAAACTACATCATCCATTGGAAATTTTCTAATATCCTCAAATTTTAAAAAATCCAATTTATACTTTGGATTATATAAATCTAAAATTTCTGCTTCATCACCTTTATCATGTGCCTTATGTAAAAATGCTTTCGCAATTCTATGTGTATATCCTTTAGTAGATGGATGTGCTGTAATTATTAAATGTCTCATTATTTCAAATCCTCAAAACTCATAACTTTATCAATTCTTTTTTGATGTCTATCTAATCCTGAAAACTCATTTTCAAAAAAAGCATTTAAAATTTCCCTATACTTTGTATGATCAAACTCACGCGCACGCAAAGTTAAAACATTAGCATTATTATCTAATCTAGCAAACTTTGCTGAATAAGCATCATAAGAAAAACTCGCACGAATCCCGGAAAATTTATTAGCTGCAATCGCCATACCAGTTCCACTCCCACAAATTAAAATTCCCAAAGAATTACTCAAATCAGATTGAACTAATTCACAAACTTTTTGAGCATAATCTGGATAATCAACAGACTCCTCAGAATCTGGACCCAAATCCTCAAAATTTATTCCCATCTCAACTAATAACTCACAAATATCAGCTTTAGCCAAAAAACCTGCATGATCACTTGCGATAAATACTTTTTTATCCATAGAAAACTTTGAAAATCAAATTATATAAATGTTTGTTAAAATAAAAAGTAACTATTTCAAAAACAACAAAACCATTTAAATAAATAAAATAAAAATAAAATATGATACGAAAAAATCATAATTATTTTAAATATAAAAAACAAATTAAATTTAAAAAAATAACAAAAATAATTTTTTCAACAATAATTCTAACTACATTAATAACACCAGTATATTCTCAAACTAATATTTCATATGAAATAAAAGGTTTCTGTAAAAATCAACCAATTGAAATTAACTTTTATAATTCCTCCCAATTTAAAGATAGAAAAAAAATTAAAAAAGAACTCTGTATAGATAGACAAACGCCAAAAGAAGATAATTGTCTTGAATTTGATGAAATAAAACTCGAAGCTAAATTATATAATGGGCATAGTGATTACTTTGACCTTACAAAATCATTTTACTTATCAGAAAATAAAATTGAATATACTTTTAAAGAATCAAAAGACTATTTATTAGAAATAATTCCATACGATAAAAACATTCCCGAATTTGAAATAATTATCCCTATAGAAGAATGTAAAATATATAACGATAAACTAAAACAAATTGAAATAGAAAAAGAATTAGAAAAGAAAGAAAATGAAAAATACAAAGATTTAAATTTTAAAAATAAATCTGAAATAATTAACAAAAAACCAACTGAAAAAAATTTAACACAACAAGAAAAAATCCTTAAAGAAAACCCAGAATTTATTTTAAGAAATTTTCAACTAACACAATCAGCAAAATTAAATCCAGGATTAACTAAATTTGACAAAATTAGAATAGTTGGACTTATGTTAATTTTTTTAACAGTATTATTTAGACTATATAAAATTAAAAAAGAATTAAAAAAATAAATCTCAAGATTTATTTAGAAAGGCAAAAATGGGACTGTTTCAGATAAACCTTGAACAAACGGCATTGCGTAAATAAAAACCATATAATAAGATGAAAACCCAATTAAACTTGAAATTAAAATTTTATGCCACCATTTTTCAGAAAATCCAGCTCCAGAAACACCCTTAATAGCATGTGAAGCAACCATTTTAACCATCATAAATAAAGTAATAGCAATTGACACAATTAAAGAATTTCCATTTACATCAATCATTAATAAATCCTTAACAAAACCTAAATTATCAAAAACTCCCTGACTTAACAACCAAGGAACATTTGTAGCAACTAAAACTCCAAAAATTGAAAATAATAAACCGTGCCACATATCACCGATAAATTGTTGACCAGAAGTCATATTCTCGTCCTCATACACAAAGTATGCTTCTACAATCCCAATAATAAAACCTACAATTATTGGTAAAACAATATGAATAGTTAATGTTTCTGTTGCCATTTTTAATTATTTTTTTCCTCATCTAAAAACTCACCTAAATCATAAGGTAACTCAACTTTATCCTTATGATGAATCTCTATATCATCAAAATGATTCTTTTGCTTTAAATAAACTTTGTCTTGATTGTGTAGATATAACAAAGGCATAAATTTCTCTAAAACCTCCAAAGTTGAACCAGCATCACCAGTAAATTTTGAAAAATGTATATGTGAATCTGCCTTATCTAACTCCATTAAAATCAAATCATGTAAATTCTCAATAATAGTTCCTAAATCCATCGGATTCTCCTCATACATTGGACCATCATACCCTAAATCATCCTCAAAATTACTCTCATTTCTTTGTAAAAAAGAACTTTTTCTTTTATTACTTTGCTTAAATGTTTTCTCCAATAAATTAATTAAATCAAAAATATTTACTTTTCTCTTTCTAGCAATTGGATTACGAACTTTAATTTCGTAATTTTCACGTCGTCTTTTTTTTTCTAAATCTTCTAAATGTGAATCTAATTCCTCTAAAGTTTCCCAATCCCCATACATTGGATCATTTTCATCAATTTGAACTTGAGCAATTTGATCATCAATCCCACGTAAATCTCTCTCAACTAAATACTCTGCCTTAGTCTTTAATAAAAATACAGCAATCGTTAAAAATTTTCCAGTAATATCAAAATCCACATTTGACATACTCTTAACAGCTTCCAAATATTTTTTAGTTAAAATTCCCAAATCAATATCCCAAGGATTTAAATTTTCATCATGAATCAATTGATATAAAAAATTCTTCCAATCTAAAGAATCCTTATCTGTTGCAATATCATAAATCCTCTCCTCAGGTTTTAAATTTAAATTATTCATATCTTTAATATCTAAATTTTCTTCACTATCAGAATTCTCAGTTTTATTTAAAATATCATTCTCTAAATTCTCCTCAATAGAACTAGAAACTTGGGAATTTTCCATAATAAAAAATCAAAAAATACCTTTATAAATCTTTGTTCTAAAAAAATAAAATAATTAAACATTATATACCAAATACATATAAATATTATATGTTAAAAAAATTATATTTTAAAATCACATTAATTATTTCAATTATTTTATTCTCTCAAACAACAGTCCTAGCCGCAAATGAAAACGCTACAGACATCATTGTTAAATATGAAGGATTTTGTGCTAACTACCCAATTAATTTTGTAATGTATAATCAAACTCAATATGATGATGTAAATAAAATTGAAGATAACCTCTGTGAAGATGGTGAAGACCCTAAAGAAGATCGTTGTGACGAATGGGAATTATTTTCAGGAAAACTTAAAATATTTAATGGACCAATTGATGGGCTTCCAATATTAAAAGAATTTGACCTAAAATCAAAAAGAGAATTTCAAGTAACATTTAGTGAGTTTAATTCATATTTAATCTCATATGAATCAAATGATGAGCAATACAACGACTGGGAAGAATTAGTAGAACTAGCTGAATGTAAAAGAGCTGATAAAAATAAAGATAAATATCCTGAAGTTGAAGAAAAAACTGAAAAAGCAAAAACAAATCAAACATTTTTATACAATAATAATGAATTTGTAATTGATATTAAAGATACATCAATTGAAAATCAAAATGAAATAACAATTCAAGAAATTCAAAACTCTCAAGTTGAAAATTCAATTAAAACAATTGAAATATTAACAACTAACCAACAAACTGAATTCTCCAAAATAATAATTCAAACAAATATTAATTTAGAAAACAAAGAATTTGAAATTAAAAAATTTAATGAAAATACAAACTTATGGCAAAATGTAAATTTAAATATTATTGAACAAACTCAAACATCAATTAAATTTGAAATTACATCATTTGGAAAATACTCAATTTCTCAAAAACAAAAAGAAGTTGTAATTGACAATCAAAACAACATTGAAAATCAAACAAATCAAAATACACAACTAAATGAAAATCAAAAAAACAAAAATGATGAATTAGTCCCAATCGAATTAGACCTAGGAAAAGCAAAAACACAAAGTCAAATTAACCCAATTTTAATTGGAGGGATTGTAGTATTCGTATTAATTATTGTTGGATTTTTATTTATCCCTAAACAAAGAAAAGATACTGATATGAGTGGATACCAAAATAAACCAATTAATAACGAAACATACAGAAAAACAAAAGAATATGTTCAAAAATACAAAACTCAATACAACCAAGAACAAATTAAAACAAGTTTAATCCAAGGAAAAATTGACAAAGAAATAATTGATAAAGTTTTAAAAGAAGAATTTTAAAAATATTATAATTTAATTTTTTAAAACTAAAATAAATGATTAAATAATTTTAAACTTAACCAACATAAAAATACACAAAATAAAAATAATCTTGGATTAAAAGTATTCATAGAAATTACAGTCAAATAAACTGTAAATATAAAAAATAAAATAAATAACTTTTTCTTTTTTTCCACTCGAAAATTAAAAAAATTAAAATGAGCTTTTAAACATTAACTATACAAAAATAAATTCAATAAATAAACTAAAATTTATCCCACTTATGAACTGAATTAAAAGTTAAACTCTCAACCGATGTGCTTGATATATACTCACCCATTTTTTTACACTCCTCAAAATCATTAAATATCTTTCGAGCATTCTCTAAATCTAATAATGACTCCCAATGTAATATATCAGCCCTAATATTTTTCTCATTATCCAAACAACTCTCCCAACAAATAAATCCTTTTTGTTTTTTAGCAAATACCTCAACAACCTTTTTTTGAACTTCAATAAACTCAATTAACTTAGATTCATCAACTAATTTATACTTTACATATTCAATTACAACCATAATTAAAATAATAAGAAAATAAATAATATAAAATAAATGTTTAAAATTGAAACTCTAATAAAAATAAATTAAATAAAGTTTAATTCAGTCATAGTCATACTTGTTAAATCAATATTTCCAAATTGTTCAGCACAAATATCATTCTCCATAAATTTTTTATGAATATCATCAGTAAACAATTTAGATTTCCATACATGAATTTCATAAAAAATATTTTCTTTTTCATTATATCCCATATTAATTGAAATAAATCCATCTTGAATTTTATAAAAATCTTTTACAATTAATTCCATAGATTTTTTAAAATATTCCTTGTTAACTCCTTCTTTTAATTTATAGCTTAATAAAAAATTATATGTCATATAAAATAAATAAAATAAAAGTATAAATAACTGTGTAATCTAGAAATAAATAAAAAATAAGTTTTAAAATTAAACTTATTTAATTAATTTTTGAATTTTAGCTTTTGTTTTAGCATCAGCCTTTTTCCAATCTAAAATCTCAACTAAAACTTCAGCAAAAGTTTTTACTGGAATAATCTTAATCTTCTTTCTAACTTCATCTGAAATAACTAAATCTTGTAAATTTGAATAAGGAATAATCGCAGTCTTCATACCAGCAACCACTGCACCCTCAATTTTAGCAGAAACTCCACCAATAGGTAAAACTTCACCTAAAATAGATAAACTCCCCGTTAAAGCAACCTCTTGCTTAATCGGAATATTCTTTAAAGCTGAAACAATACTAGTTGCAATCGCAATAGATGCACTATCCCCTTCCACTCCGGAATGAGTTTGAATAAATTGCACAAAAATACTATGGTCCTTTGTTAAATCCTCACCAAATACCTTTTGAATAACTGCTGAAACATTAGTAACACTCTCCTTTGCAATTTCCCCTAATTTTCCAGTCGCTGTAAAAGTAACTCCCTTAGCACCCTTAACAACTGAAGACTCAATTGGCATAACCATACCCGCATAAGGTGGAGTTTGACCAACAACAGCAAGACCATTAATCTTTCCAACAACAGACCCAGTATTATTAATAATTGAATATTTCTTCTTTACATCAACATACTTTTTAATCATTTGAGATTCAATTGTTAAAACTTTTTCTAAAGCATCCTTAACATCTTGTTTAGTTGTAACTTTATGATTCATCTCAACTGCAATATCTCCAGCTGCACGAATAATTCCACCTAACTCTCTAAACCTAGCAGTTAACTTTCCACCCTTATCAGCTCTCTTTTTAGCTTCTTCAATAATAAGTGCGCAAGCTTCAGGACTAAAATGAGGAATCTTTTTATCACCCTTAACTTCTTGAGCAATTAACTTAATTAAATTTTTTCTATTCTCAACAGTATCATCCATAACCTCATTCATATAAATTTCATAACCATAACCACGAATTCTAGAACGTAAAGCAGGATGCATATGTTTTAAAGTATCCATATTTCCAGCAGCCACTAAAATAAAATCAGTAGGCACAGGAGTTGACCGAACCATAGCACCAGCAGATCTTTCAGACCTCCCAGTAATTGGCATTTCTTTTTCTTGCATAGCAGTTAATAACTCTTGTTGCATCTCAGGTTTTAAAGTTGCAATTTCATCAATAAATAAAACTCCACCATGAGCCTTATGAATCATTCCACTAACAACTCTTTGATGAGCTGGAGTTCCTAATCCACCACTTTGAAATGGATCATGTAAAACATCTCCTAACAAAGCACCCTCGTGAGCACCAGAAGCATCTTCAAAAATATATTTTTTATTTGAATTATCAACAAATAACTTTGGAGTCCCAGCATCAGGATTACCACCTAGTCCACCAGCCTTTTTAGCTAAACTTGCAGATAAAACTAAAATAAATAATAAAAACCCAATAATAATTACATCAGCAACAATCCATGCAGCATAAACTACATCCGGAATTAACCCAGAAGACCATTTCCAATAATGATAATATGAAATTGCTAAACCAATTAAAATAAAAACAATAGTAATTGTTCCTTGACCCTTCCCCATATTTTTTAAATTTACACTTCGTGAAGCATCAACAATTTTTTGACCATCACCAGCTTTTGTAACTTTAACAATTGGATTATTTTCATCCTTAGGATTTTGATAAGCTAACATATCAACTGCATTTTTAACAGATAAAATTTCAGCTAAAGCTTTTCCAAGCATAGACTTTCCAGTCCCAGGTTCCCCCAATAATAAAACATGTCTTCTTTGAGCAGCTGATTTTTTAATAATCTCTAAAGCATCATCTTGCCCAATAACTTTATTTACAAGTTTTTCATCAACTACAATTTCTGAAGTATCTTTAAAATTTAAATAATCATTAGATTTATTTGAAACTTTTTTAGTTACTTTCTTAACTGATTTCTCAGTAGATTTCACATCAGAAGTTGTAGAAACTTTTTTTTTAATAGCCATACAAATTTCTAGGAGAATTTACTTTAAAAAGCTTTGTCAAATTTAATTTGACAACGAATTAAAGATTCAATTTTCACAAAAATACAATAAAAATAAATTTATTAAATTTATTATAAATAATTAAATATATTCTCACATACTTTGAAAATCAAATAAAAAAATCTAACAAAAATCAAACAAAAACTACTTAAACATTAAAACCCATTCCAAATAATGGAATCAATAAAAAAATCCAAACTAGAAATACAAGATTTAATATTAATTAATATTAATCAATTAAACCAAACTCAAAAAGAACTATTTGCAAAACAACAAATAATAGAATTTGAAGATGAAGAAATATTAAACAACACAACAATCTGTGAATTTTTAAATGGTAGAAAATACACATTAAAAGATTCACTAGATTTTATTAATTTAAAAACAGATAGATACATATTTGTAATATATAACACCCAAAATAAATTAATAGGAGTAATAGGTATTGACTCAATAAATAGATTCAACAACTCTGGAAGTTTAGGATATTGGATTGCTAAAAATCAAAGGGGAAATGGATACATATCTAAATCAGTTAAAATATTTATCCAAAGTTGCTTTCAAGATTTAAAAATAAATAAAATCAACTCCTCAGCTTTTGACTATAACATAGGATCAAATAAAGTTTTACAAAAATATGGATTTACACAAATCGGAATTAAAAAAGAAAATAGATTTAGAAATAATAAATACTGTGATGAAAATATGTATGAATTATTAAAATCAGAGTGGGAAAAAGAAAATTAAAAATAAATAATAAATAAAAATAATAAAGAATTAAAAATAAATCAAAAATTATTTTTTAGATTTTTTAAATCTTTCATAAACTCCAACAGAACCACATAAAGCAGATACTGCCAAAGTTACACCAAGACCAGTTTCAACCATATTAACATCTAATCCTAAAGTATCTTCAAAAGCAACCATTGACGCATAACTAATATGAACTCCTGTTTGTAACCCAGTTTTAATTTTTCCAAACCAATTAGCCTTTAATTTTTCAGACCTATTTTCATTTAAAATTTTAGTTTCTAAATTATTATTTTTTTCATCTAACGTTGATAAATTTGGATTTAAAACAACATCATAAGCTTCATCAAACTGTTTTAAAATATCTCCTCTTTGTTTTTGAGAAATATGGTCAACCCCAACACTCAAAACAGATCCAACCAACATATATGGATTTGCTAAACTTCCTAAAATTCCAGCTGTTGCCACAAATCCAACATTCTTTACCTTATCAAATAAAGGATCAAGTTTTGCTCCTTGAACTGAAGATAAATCAAAACTTCTAGCAACAGCCCCATCAGCAACATCACAACCAAAACCTACTCCTAAAAAAAATAAACTAGCTGGAGCAGTAACTGGATTTGCTAAACAACCAAAACCAACACCAGATGCTACAGCTCCATAAAAAGAAATCCTATTTGGATGAAACGGAGCATCTTGGTCTTTTCTAGTTCCAACATAAGGTCTCATAATTTTTTTCATATAAGTTGTCATTTTATTCATTAACCTCCGCTGGATTTAAATACTCATAACTATCAATTTCATAATTAATAATCATAATAGCCTGCGATGTAAAATACATTTGTTCCCCTAAACTCATCCTATTAACAGACTTTTTCAAATACTTTCTCTTTTGTTTATCAAATCCATCATGGTCCCCTAAAATAAAAACTCCATTTTGAACTTTAGATCCATCTATATTTTTAATATGCGTTCCCGCAAAATCAAGCATATAAATATCTTCATTATTGTCTTTAAACTCATCAACTAAATTTTCTAAAGTTTTATCATCAACAAAAACTCCTGGATGTGCCTCAATAGTATTTCCTTTCTTAAACTTCTTTAAACAAATTTCAATTAATCTCTTCAAATTCTTCTTTGAAATTGTATTATCTGGATGTGCTACAATTTTAATATGTCTAGGCGCATAAGGTGGTCCCATTAAAATTAAATGTAACTCTACATCCTCCCTATATGTATGTGATGCAAACATTGCAGAAATAATAGAATGTAACAAAATATCAATACGCCCCGCAGCTTTCAAATCCCCAATTTTTGGTGAAGTGCAAGCATTTTCAGAATATACTACAAATTTTCTCATAAAATAAATTAACTACTAGCTATTTAAATAAACTTTCATAAAATTAAGTCACTTTTATAAATTAAAATCCACTAATTAATACTAGAGATACCAAAAAGGTCAAAAAAATGGGAAAAAAACAAAAACAACAAAGAAAAAATAACGATATGGGAATTCCATTAAAAGAACAAATTAAACCAATTTTCAAAGAAAGATTTCTACAAATGTTAGGAAGTGAACAAGAATATCAAAAATTTGAAGATTGTATTTTAACACCACAAAGAAAATCATTTAGAATCAACTCATTAAGAGTTGAAGAACCAAAACAATTAGCGCAACAAATTAAAGATAAAGGAATTAAAATTAGTGAAGTTCCATGGTGTAAAAACGCTTACTTTACTGAATACGATAAAGAAGCAAGAAGTGACTTAGGAAATTTATACGAACACTTCACAGGAAGAATTTATGTTCAAGAAGCAACATCCATGTCCCCACCAGAATTATTAGAAATCCCAGAATCAATTGACAATAATTTTAAAGTTTTAGATATGTGTTCAAGTCCAGGAAGTAAAACAACACAAATTGCTGACTTAATGAAAGGAGAAGGAATCTTAGTTGCTAACGAATTAGATTTTAAAAGATTAGGACCATTAAAAATCAACCTTGAGCGAGCAGGATATACAAATATTGTAATCACAAACCAAGATGCAAGTAGAATTCAAGGTGAAGAAATATTTGATAGAATTTGTTGTGATGCACCATGTTCAGGAAGTGGAGTAATCAGAAAATCTCCTAAAACAATTAAAACATACAATCCTAAAAAATTACACCAAATTCAAAATTTACAAATCTCAATTTTACAAAGAGGATTTGAATTATTAAAAAAAGGAGGAATTATTACATACTCAACTTGTTCAATTGACCCAGAAGAAAATGAATTATGTGTAAAAAGATTTTTAGAAGAAAATCCAACAGCGATTTTAGAACAAGCAACATTACCAGGTTTAATTTTAAACAACAAATTAACTAAATTTTACAATACAGAAATTCCTAAAGAAATTACTGAAAAAACAATTAGAATTTGGCCACAAGATAATGATACAAATGGTTTCTATGTAGCTAAAATTCGAAAGTCTGAGTAAAATTACTCAGACCTCCACGAACCATTGTGTTCGTGTGAGAGTCAATTTCTAAATCCATTGGATTTAAAATGATATAATAATTAAAATAAACAAAAAACTTAACAAATAAATTAATGATTAATTATTAAACTAATTTTTTAAAATAAAAATATAGTTTAATATTTTAACCAATATTTTAACCAATATTAGAAAATACATCAGTTACTTCATCTTTCTGAGACCCAATTTCTCCACCAATCATAACTGAAACAATATAAATTAAAATTATAAATAAAATTACACCAATAATTAATTTTCCCAACTCATCCATCTCAAGAGCACCTGACTTACTTTTTCTTAAACCATTATAATTTTTTAAAACTTTTAAACTTGTAAATAACATAAAAATAAAAATAAAAATAACTTATAAAAAGATTTGCTGTATAAAATAAAAATAAAATTGAATTTGAATAAAAATATTTAAATTATTAAATAATAAAAACCGAAAATTTACCCTTATTTAATTCCTTCTTTGCTCCCTCAACTAGATACCCAACAGGACCAATCACAAACTTATTAGCCTTTAAAACTAACTTAGGTTTATTAGACATAACCTTTGTATAAATTTGCATTGCTGATCCCATATCCATATCTGCTACATCAAATTCATCATCCTTTGAAGTTTCAATAGATGCAATTCTTAACTCACCTAATTCCTTTTTCAAATTCTCAATTTCCTTATTTTGTTTCTTCCAATCATTAAAAAACTTTTCAGAAGTTCTAACAATTGAAGATTTATCAACTGAAAATACATCACAACTTTCTTTTAATAAAACTTCATTAGCATAAATTGCATCAAGCGCAAATTCATTAACAACATATTTTAATCTTACAACTCCATCTTGAATTTTTGAAGTTTCAACAATTTTAATTAAACCAATACCACCAGTAGACTCCATATGAATTCCTCCACAAGCCTCAATATCAGAATCTTCAACAGAAATAACTCTTAAAGTTTTCATAGGAATTGCTCCTCCTTGATACAAAGTAAAACCATATTTCTCTTCAGCCTTATCTCTTGATAACTCATCAATTTTAACTTTTTTATTTTCAAAAACTGTTTTATTTGCTAATTTTTCAATTTCAAAAATTTCTTCCATTGTTAAATTATTATAATGAGTAATATCTAATGTCCCAAATTCAGGTTTTAAATTTGACCCATTTTGCCAAACATGATTCCCCAAAACTTGTCTTGCACAATGATTAACAACATGAGTTGTTGTATGTAATCTTCTTAACTTTTCCCTATTTTCTAAATCAATTTTAATATTTACCATTTTTTTATATTTTTTAATTTTTTATATTTTAAAATTGACACCATAAACCATTGGTTTATCTGTGTCTCAATTCGATTACACAGTAATTGAATTTATTTTAATCTTTACCATTTTTTATATTTTTTAATTATTTTATATTTAATAATTTAATAACATTCCAACTAATAAAAAAAGAACTCCCAAAATAACATAATTTAAACCATTTGCTAATTCAGGGAAATAAAATCCAAGTAAATCTGCTATTCCAAAAGAAATTAAAAACATTGCTAAAACAACTAAAGCAGAAATTTCTCCAAACTTAATTAAATTTTTTTTAATCTTCTCACCAGCATAAGCTTTTGCAGCATCAACAACTTCAGCCTCAACTCTTTCAAAGATTCCCTTTTTTTCCTTAACCATAAAAAATAAAAAAATAATCAAGTATATAAATATTATTAAACTCTAATTACTATGACAACTTTAATTGCAACCGGAGCAGAATCAGAAATCCATAAAATTAATGATACAACTCTAAAAAAAATCAGACTTGCAAAAACATACAGAATCCCAGAAATCGACTTAAAACTAAGAAAATTTCGTAATAGAAGAGAATTCAAAATATTACAAAAACTACACACCGAAAATATTTTAGTCCCAGAACCATACAAAATAATTGAAGATAAACGTATTGATGAAATAAGCTTTGAATTTGAATTTTTAACTGGACAAGTTTTAAAAAACTGTTTAACAAAAGAATTATTATTTAAAGCATTTAACCAAATAATTCAAATGCACAAATTTGAAGTTACACACTCAGACCTTACAACATTAAATATGATTTGTCAAAATAATGAAATTTATTTAATTGATTTTGGACTTGGAGAATTTTCAGTAAAACCAGAAGATAGAGCAGTTGACTTAAACCTATTTTTCAACTGTATCAAAAACGAGCACCCTGAATTTTATAAATATAAAGATGAATTAAAACAAATTTACTTTAAATTTAACCAAAGAGTATTACACAATCTAGAAAAATTAGAACACAGAGGAAGAAATAAAAGTAAGAATTAATCTTTGATTAATTTTACCTCCACTAACCGTTGTGTTAGTGTGATATTCAATTTATCAATACACTGTATTGAAAATGATAAAAATTAATATAAAATTAATTTTCAACCTCATTACAAAGTTCAATTAAAACTCCACAAGGAGATTTAATATAACTTACAATTTGACCCCACGGTTTCTTTTCAGGTTTACTTAATTCAACACCACCAAATTTTAAACATTTATTAAATGAATCCTCAACATTATCACAAACTAAAGTAATTTCACAACCAATTAAACCCTTAGAACAAAAATTAATATTATCAAACTTAATTGGTAAATTAGAATCCAAACTAAAAGCTAAAACTGTATGACCAGTTTCCAATTCCGCATAAGAATTATCTTCAAAAACAAACTTTCTCTTAAAACCAAAACTATTTTCAAAAAACTCAATAGTTCCCATAACATCATTAACATAATAAATAGTATAACCAAACTTCACCATAAAAATACAAATTTAAAAGAAAATAAAAATATATATTACTACTAAAAATAATAAAATGAAAAAATTTATTTAGAAAAAACTAATTTCATAATAATTTTGGCTAAATTCTCTGGATTATGACGAACTAGTTTATTTTCATCAATCAAATTACCCTTAACTAATTTAATATTTCTCAAATTATCCTCATCAATCGCTACAGGATGTTTATTTTCTTTTTGATACTCTCCTAATGCAACACTTGCTGGCACATGAGTATTAGAAATCACATGAGTAATTGGAGCTTTTAAATACTTTTCAATTTCACGTTTAAAATCTGAAACTACAAACCCATCCGTTTCCCCAGGCTTACTCATAACAGGACTAATCAAAACTTTTTTAGCCCTAACATTTGAATTAATAGCTCGTCTAACCTTAGGAAATAATAAATTTGGTAAAATACTTGTATATAAATCACCTGGACCAAAAATAATTATATCAGCCTCAACTAAAGCTTTTACTGCTGAAGGATTTGTTTTCCCCTCACTCTTTAAATAAATCTCATCAATTTTTTTATCAGGAGTTGTATCAATTACCGCCTCAGAAACTAATTCACGACCATCATCACATTTTGCAATTAAAGTATTTTTCTCTAAACTTACAGGGATTACCTCTCCACGAATCCTTAAAATTCTACTAGCCTCACGAACCCCACTAGCAAAATCACCAGTTATCTTAGTAAGAGCTGTAATAATTAAATTTCCAAAATTATGATTATCCATTTGATCATCAAATCTATACTGAAACAATTCAGCTAAAACTTTTGACTCATCAGACAAAGCAACCATACAATTTCTAATATCACCTGGGGGTAAAACTCCATATTGAGTAATTAACTTACCAGAACTCCCTCCAGAATCTAAAGTAGTGATAATTGCTTTAATATTTCTTGAAGAATCAGCATATTCTTTCAAACCTGAAAGAAGAGAAAATAATCCAGTCCCTCCACCAATACAAACAATTTTTTTGTTCTTAAGTGACTTTGGAACTTGTGTGTTTTTAGTAAAAAATCTACTAATCATTAGAAAATTAAATGTTTTAACCTATATAAAGCTAACTAAAAAATAAAATAAAAGTAAAATGAACTCTAAAAAAAAATAATTTAATAAAATTACTTCTTTTTACCAAACATATCCACAAACTCAGTTGGAAAGAAAATAAACTTTTGTGATGGATCAGGTGAAATATCATTAATAGTTTGTAAAGTTCTTAACTGCATAGCACCAGGAGTTACAGCCATAAGTTTAGCAGCAGCAGCTAAATTCTTAGCAGCCTCAACCTCTCCAGAAGACTTAATAATAATTCCTCTTTTTTCTCTCTCAGCCTCAGCTTCTCTAGCCATAATTCTCTTCATATCTGAAGGTAACTCAACGTGCTTTAACTCAACTCTCTCAACCTTTAATCCCCAAGCATCAGATGCTTTATCAATAACTAATCTAATCTTGTCAGAAATTTGATCCCTATTTGCTAATAATTCATCTAATGAAACTTCACCAACAACATCCCTCATTGTAGTTTGAGATAATTGGCTCATAGCATAATAAAAATCCTCAACATTTAAAATTGACTTCTCAACATCTTGCACAAAATAATAAGTAACTGCATCAACATTCACAGACACATTATCTTTAGTAATACAATCTTGCTTTGGAACATCAATTGTCTTAACTCTTGTATCAACTTTTTGATAAGTTTGAAAAATTGGAATCACAATATTTAACCCTGGACCCATAAGTCCAGTATATTTTCCTAAAGTAAACCTTAGTCCTTGTTCATACTCATAAATAATTTTAATTCCTGATAAAACAAAAATTAAAACTAAAATCCCTAAAATAATAAACATTTCTGCCATAATGAAAACTTAAAAAAATATACTTATAAAATAATGTAATTACTTTGAATAATAAAATTAAAAACTAAATTTTGTTTAATTAGAATAAATAAAAAATTGTATATTAATTAAAAATTAATAAACACTTGAAATTCCTAAATCATTAGAAATTTTATTTCCAGACTCAATTTTTTCAGTCTTAGTCTCATGACCTAAAATATGAGGTGATTGAACACCAGTCATAATACTCATAATAGTTACTCTCTTTGCATGTGAGTTATCAACTCTAGCTCCCCAAATTACATTCGCATCAGCATGTAATGATTGAGTAATTAATTGACCAGCTCTATCAATTTCTTCTAAAGTCATATCATCCCCACCAGTAATATGGATTAAAGCACCAGTTGCACCAGCGTAATCAATATCTAATAATGGATTTCCTAAAGCTTCTTCAACAGCCTCATCAACTCTTCTCGCAGTATCAGAAGTTCCCATACCAACAGTAGCTACTCCACCTGAAGTCATGATAGCCTTTACATCCGCAAAGTCTAAGTTAACTAATGAAGGAGTAGAAATAATTTCAACAATTCCCTTAATCATAACAGAAACTAACTCATTAGCAACAGCAAAAGCTTGCTTAACAGGTAAATTTCCAGCAATTTTAACTAATCTATTATTATCAATAACAACCACAGTATCAGCATTACCTCTTAATTGTTGTAATCCATACTCAGCTTTATCAATTCTAGCTCTCTCAATACTAAAAGGCATAGTAACAACTCCAATCACAATAGCACCCATGTCTCTTGCAATCTTTGCAATCATAGCAGCAGCACCAGTTCCAGTACCTCCACCCATACCAGCACAAACAAAAACCATGTCTGAACCTTTAATAGCATCCTTAACTTCAGAAATAGATTCCTTAACAGCTTCAGCTCCCTTTTCAGGTCTTCCACCAGCACCTAATCCTCTAGTTACTTCCTTTCCAATTAAAATCTTCTTATCAGCGTTTTTTAATTTCAAATCTTGTAAGTCTGTATTAATAGCTACAATTTCTGCCCCGTTAATTCCTTTTGAATATAGCCAATCAACCATATTTTGACCTGAACCACCAACACCGATAACAGTCATTCTTGCTTGACCTACTTCGAATTGATCTAAGTTCTCCTCAGTCATATTTTGTAATGCGTCTTTTACTAAAAAATCCATTTTTTAAATTACCTTTAAAGTTAATTTCAAAATTTTTAAAAAAATCAAAAATTTGAAATTAGAGCTAAAACTTGTTTAGAGTCTTATAAATTAAAAATTCAAGTTAATACTATTAAAAACATCGTATTCCCTTATCAGTAAATACTTACTAAAAAGTTACAAAAATAAGATACTCAAAAAATGAGTATAAAAAATCACTAATTATAATTTATTTTCTAATTCATCTTTTGAATTATCTTTTTGAGTTAAATCATTAGATGATTGTGTATCAGCTTCATCAATTAATTCTTCAACTAAATCTTCTTTTAATTCCTTTCCATTCTCTAACTCCTCAATTAAAGTATCTTCTGATTCTTCACTAGAACCATCATCTGAATTTTCATCAAAATCCATAACTTGTGGCTTTTCAACTAAATCCTCACCTAACCCAATTTCTAAATTATCATCCTCCTTTGGAATATTCATTGGAACAGGTTCCTCTAAATGAGTATCAATATTTTTATTTGCTGCTTTTCTAAAATCATCTTCCTCAATTTTAAAATAATCATAAAACTTCTTTGTAACCTTATAATATTTCCCAATACCCTTTTTTTGATAAGAAACAAACTTAGCCTTATACAAATAATCAACCTCAGTTTTAACATATTTTCCTAAAATCTCAGATAATCTTGTTTTAGTAATTGGTTGCTCATACGCAATAACAGATAAAACCTTTAAAACATTCCTAGGAATCTCAGTTCCAGAAATTAATGAAGTTACAACTTGATCATACTCAGAATGTAAAGTCATTCTATACTTTCCATCTTCCTCCTCAATTAAAAAAGAAAACCCTTCTTTAAACTTTGGAACCAATTCTTCCATCGCATTTCTAACTAAAATTTCTGAATCAATCTCTAAACTATCCATAAGTTCAGAAACGGTAATCCAATCACCATAAGAAAATAAAATTGCCTCAATTCTAGCTTTCACTTCCTCAAAATTTAAATCATTCATACTAATTAAATCATAAAAACATAATATAAAGTTGTGTTGTATAGCTACGATGACATCAAAATATAATTTATTATAACAATACTTTAAAAATTATAAAAATTATAAAAAAATAAATTTAAATATTAAAGCTTGAAAAATTACTCTAAAACCTTCAAAAATTGATCTAATTCCATAAGTTCTGATTTTTTTAATAAATCTGGACTAATAATCATAATAGCTACTCCATTAAACTTTTGAGTTCTCCCAGCCACATACTTTAAAAATTCTAAAGCAATATAAAATGAATTTAATCTAAATAATAAATTACAATCAACCATAATTAATGGACTTGAACTTTGATCTAAAAAATTATCAACAAAAGTAATCAAATTATTTACTTGTAACGGATCCACAATATCTGAATTTTCATCTAAAGAATCTTTTAAATAGTTCCCTTGAATATTTTTATCAATTTGGGATAACCAAGCAATCGGAGTTTTAGCTAACTTAAACCTAGTTCTCACTTCTTTTGGATTATCCTCACTAATTAAAAAACCTTGAAATCCTTGTTTTGTAGCTAAACTAAATTGTTCATACATAAAATGTCTATCCTTTTTATAACTTAAATAAGAAGTCCCATTTGCTAAATTAATATCTAAATCTCCAGTAGCACTCCCCTCCTCAACTGGAATAAACTTAATCTTTACAAATTTACCCTTATAATATCTTAAAATTAAAAATTCTAATAATAACCCATAACTTAAAAATGCTAAACTAAAAAATACTAAAGAATAAATAATTCCTTCAGTAATTGCAATTGTTCCCACAATATAATTTTGTGAATAATAAAAAAATCTTAAAAGTTCAGATAAAGAAAGCGAAATCGCAGCTGTCCCAATATATAACCAAGGTTTTCTATGTTTTTCAGTATATACTTTTTGCATAATTGCAAAAACTAAATAAATTGCAACAATCGACATAATAAACGATAATAAAGAAACTGCTGAAACATTAAATGCCATAATAAACAAAATATATCAAAATTCCATTATAAATAATTAGTTTAATTTATAAATAGATATACATTAATATTAGTATGGCTATCAAATTAGTTATGGGAACAAAATCTGGAAAAACATTCCAAAAGGAATTATCCAGTACAGAAGCTGAGTCTCTTTACGGAAGAGTTCTCGGGGAAGAATTAAACGGTGAAATGTTTGGTTACTCCGGTGTGAAATTATCCATCTCAGGTGGAAGTGACGCACAAGGATTCCCTATGAGAAAAGATTTAACTGGAACTAATAGAAAATCTTTATTAATCGCTAAATCCACTGGATTTAAAGGTAAATTAAGAGGAAAAAGATTCGGTGGTCTAAGAATTAAAAGAACTGTTGCTGGTAACACTGTTCATGAAAAAACTCACCAATTAAATTTAAAAGTAACTGAAGGAGCTGACAAATTAGAAGCTGCTTTCGCACCTGCTGAAGAACCAGCAGCTGAATAA
>AYRE01000004.1_pt1 | contig 51860 bp, 55 predicted proteins | sample 183791 | NCBI WGS metagenome assembly AYRE01 (sample SAMN02391470, study PRJNA226580) | bioreactor metagenome | isolation source: day 6 sample from continuous culture bioreactor with low C:N ratio... | place: Germany: Bremen | reverse complement strand
AAGTTAAGTGATATTAGAGCTAGGATTATATAATTTATAATTTTAAAAAATTTATTCATTTGTGTATTGTTAAAATAATGTATTTTATTTTATATTTTTTAATTTATACTAACAGATACAATGAGTGATTGTATTGAGTAGTAGTTTATTTTTTTTTAATTTTGTTAATAATTTTAAGATTTTATTTGTAAAATTAAACTTATTTAATTGTAGTAAGTTAGATTATTATATTAAACTGATACAATTACATTTTTTGTATTTTTGTCTTAGTGCTTGTTTTATATCATCAAATTCTTCAATGTTTTGAATTGCAATTTTTTTAGCGTAAGGACAATCAGGTAAGTGAATTTTTCCTGATAAGTTATTTCCTATTAATTTTGTAATTGTTTTTCTATTGTTTGTTTGAGGATTATTTATTGTTTGTTTTAGTATTTTATTTTCTTGTTCTAAATGTTCAATTCTCGAATATAAATCTCTCATTTCTTCTTTGATTTTTGAGAAAGCTCTTTTAATTTGATTTGAACTTATTTCTGAATCCATATATTTTAAGAAGATTAAATGATATTTAAGCGATTGTTTTTACTTAGAATAAAAATATATAGTTTCATTTTGTAACTATGATAAAAATCTAAAAAAAATATTTTTAATTTAATTTAATTTAATTAGTTTGAATTATTTAATTCAGATTCAATAATTTGTTTAATTTCATCAATATTTTTAATTCCTTTATAGAAATTTCCACTTGGATAAACTACTACAACCCCACCTTGTGGATTACAGACTCCTAGGCAACCTGTTTTAGTTAGTAAATTGTTTGGGAAATGATTTTGTCTATTCCATTGTTTTAATTTTTTAAATTGATCTATTGTTATATGTTGAGCACAATCTGGTTTGTCCGGATTTTGTTTATCATTTACACAAACAAAAGTGTGAATTTTATTTCCTCTTTGAAGTTTTTCCATTTATTATTTTTATTTATTTAATTATAAAATATTTTTAACTCGTCCTACTTGTCCATCTTCAAGCATTACTTTAATTCCATGATGATGTGTTGATGAATTTGTTAAAAGTTTTGAGACAATTCCTTTTGTTAGTTTTCCAGATTTTTGATCCTTTTTTAATACTATTTCAACTTGTATTCCTGGTTTAATATTATTTCTAATTGTTCCTGCCATTTATTTATTCATTAAAAAACTTTTAAATTTCTTTAAAAAACCTTCATGTGTTGAGTTATATTTTTGCATTACTTCTTGAATTTTTTTAACTTTAGTCTCTTGATGAGATGAAATTGCTTTTAATAAATATTCTTGCCAAGATTTGTTAATATGATAAATCGGCACAAATTGAATCCCACATTTTTTGAAAACTTTCTTTTTGTGCTCAGCAGCACCTTTATATGTTTCATCGTAATTATATCTTCCAAAATATTCAACAACAATTTGATATTCTTTTAGATAAAAGTCAGGATACCATAATTTTGCTTTATCATATTCTACAATTGCGATAGGAAATTCGTATTCAAAATCAATATCTAAAGAATCTAAAAATTTTGCAATTTCTACTTCCCCTTTACTTAAATATTCATTTCCTTTAAATTTATGAGTTACTTTTTTTTTCATATGTATATTAATAATAATTATTAAGTATATTTAAAGATTAATGTTGTAATTGAGAAATAAAGAATGTAGATTGTTTTGTTTTATAATAAATATTTGAAAAAAATAGTTTTGATAATTCAAAACTATTGTAATTCAGCTTCAATCATTTGCTTTAATACAGCATATGGTTGAGCACCAACAACTAAGTTACCATTAATAAAGAAACTAGGTGTTCCAGATACTCCTAATTGAGAACCTTCAGCTAAATCAGCACTAATTTCTGATAAAACTGCTTCATCTTTAACACAAGTTGAATAGTCTGCTTTATCAACACCTAATTCAATAGCCCATGATTCTAAGTTTGAAACTGATAAACTTCTTTGACTTGAGAAAATCTTATCGTGCATTTCAAAATATTTTTCATCTCCTAATTGAGCTTGAACACAGTTAGCAGCTGCTGCTGCTGGAGTTGCTAAATCGTGAAATCCTAATGGGAAATCTTTAAAGATTAATTTAACTTTTCCTGTTTCAATATATTCTTGTTTTAATTTTCCGTATGATTCTGAAAAGAATTTACTACAGAATGGACATTCATAATCTGAATATTCAATAATAGTTACTGGAGCATCAGCATTTCCAATCATTGGTTCACCTTCAATATCTAATTGAGATAAATCAACTTTTTGAGCTGGGGCAGTAGGTTTTGATGGAGTTGGAGCAACTGAACCATCACCATAACCTGGTGCATTTCCTGCAAAGAATGAATCTAATCTTGATACTTTTTCATTAATTTCATTTACTGCTTTATCTTGAGAAGATACATTAACTCCTAAAAAGATAATTAATAAAAATTGAATAATTAATAATCCTAAAATCACAGGTGTTACACCTGATGATGATTTAGCTTTTGATGAAGTTTTTGGAGTTGATTTTTTAGTTTCAACTTTAACTTCTTTTTTAGCTTCTACTTTAGATTCTACTTTTTTAGTAGTATCTTTTTTTACAGATTTTTTTTCTTCTGTCATTTACAAGTAAATCCATTCAATTTTTATTTAAAGATACTTGTTTTTACTCTAAGTTGTGAATTATGAAAGTATCTAATATTTAATCAATTAGGTTTGAATTTTCAATAATTGCAGTATCTGTAAATAAAACAACATTAACTACACCATTTGAGTTAGGGTTACAGTTTGAAACTTCTACATAAGTTAATGAATTTTCTTCTAAAATATCACTTGATTCTAAAGTGCAAATATTATCATTTATTTTTAATGAATTAATAAAAATAAAATCATCACCTTCATTGTTATAGTAAAGTAATAAGTTATCATTTGATTGTTTATGAATGAATTTTAAATCAATTAATTCTGAGTATTGGTCTGATTTTTTTGATTTTATTACAAGGCTAGATGCTAAATCTGAATACCATCCAGAAAAACTTAGTGTTGCTGCTACTGCTACAACTAATAATAATGAAATTGCGATAATAGGAGTTACTGCTTTTTTTGATTCTGATATTATTTTGGAGTTTGGTTTTGAGTTTACATTTGATTTTATTTTCATTTTCTAACACCTCTGAATGTGAAAATTAAAATTAATGAAATTAATAAACTTAAAAATCCAAATGATGGAACATTTGATGTTCCAGTTATATTTTTTTGAGAGTATGAATTAATTGTTCTAATTGGTAAAGGTGTGATTGAATCAGATAAATTATGAAAACCTTGAAATTTGATAGTATTTTTAATTTTTGATAAAGGTATATTATATGTATAGTCACATGTATTTCCTAAAGTAATTCCATCATATCTAACATTATTAATCATAAAATAACAACTATCCATAGTTGTTCCTTCAACAATTATAGATAAATTAATAGAAGTTAAATTAAATTTATTTAATCCATCTTCTGGTGTTTGTGTATTATATTTAATTGAGAATGGCATAACTAATGGCGCATAATCATATGTTGTATAAGTTCCTGATACTTGAAATTGGTTTGGGTTTGAACAAATTGTAAAATCACCTTGTTTTACTTGAGTAACACAACTAAATCCAGGCCAATAATTTCCGAGGTTTCCAAATGTTGGGTGAGTATAGTTAAAATAATTTATGTGAGTTGCCATATCAAAGTTACTTGAAACTAATGAGGATGTAATTTTGTTATTGTAAAATGTATTGTATCTTGGCCTTGCTCCAAATTGTTCCCACATATTAATATTTGTAATTTCACTGTTTGAAATTATATTATAATCTGAATTTCTACTTAAAAATAATGTGCTTGAGGTTAAGTTATTTATTGTATTATATTTGGCAGCATCTGTTCTGATTGAACCGATACCAATAAATTTTGTATTATTAATTGTATTATAATCTGACCAATATAGTTCAATTGGTGTATTTGTGTTTTCTGAATAAATATTATTATAGTTTGCGTAATCTGAACCATCATTTCTAATTCCTTTGGATGAACTATAGATATTTATGTTTGTAAAGTTATTTCTTAGATTATTATTATATTGGTGAATACCATAATAGTAGTTAGAGATAGATATATTTTCAAATACTACATCGTCTGAGGCAACAATGTTAATATATACTCCTTTATCGTCAATTCCATCTATATTTAGATTTTTTATTATTGAATTGTCAACATTGTATAAAAATAGTGTAGATATATTAGTCCAACCATCGATAGTTATTTGGGTGTCAGAATATGACATTGTGTATTTGTTTAGTATTATATCTTTTACATTTTTTAGTTTAAATCTACCTTCTGTATAAGATTGTGAAAAGAATTTTTTTGTATGATTAATATTTTCAAAGGTATTATTCACTAAAGAGTATGATGCTTTTAACCAAGCTGTTGTTGAATTTAAGTTTAGGTTTTTGAAAACTGAATTATCTATTCTTTCTATATTTATTGCTGTATGGAAATTATTAATGTTACAGTTTTCAACTTTAATATTGTCATAGTTTTCGCCAATAATTTTAATTCCATTTTGATTTGATGCTGCATCTCCAGTTATAGTGTATCCTTTACAGTCTAATTCTATTGTGTCATTTAGAAATTCAAAACATGTTCCAGTTGCTGAAATATCTTGAGTTAGATAGTATTTTCCTCCTCGAATAGTTAAATCTTTACAACTTGTTAATTTAAAAGGATCGATTTGTGGAGCAAAATCGATATTATTTACTGAACTTTCAATTGTGTAATTGTTTGGATTAATACAAATTCCATATTGTCCATTCATTTCAAATTGATTACATGTTAAATCACTCCAAAAATTACCTATGTTATATCCATCGAGTGTATAATTCCAAAAGTTTTGTTGTAATGAAGGTAATTCTTCAAAATTAATAGTTCCATTTTCAAAGTTATTATTATAAAAATAATTATTAAAAGTTCCAGTTAAATCTGAACCTCCTCCACCATGTTCAATTTCAATTAATGGATCACCTACTTTATCTCTTACATTAAATGTTGAATTTAAAATATGATTATTAGCGTTTGGACCACTATTTGTATTAAAAAATATTGCTGAGTTAAAAATGTCGTGAGTTGTTAAATTAATGATTTTACTATCATTTGTGCTCCAAAAATATACCGCATGGCCCGAAGATTTAATTACTCCATTTTTAATTGTAATATTTTTATTATCATCATCCAACCAAAAAACTCCATAATTAGAAACTCCCGAGATATCAAAATTTTCAAATAAATTATTATAGGTATCTCTTAAGATGAATCCAAAATTTGAACTAGTGGAAATAATGTTTCTAAAAATATTATCATGAGCTCTTTCAATTTCTCCTAATTGGCTTCCTTTATTTACAGTTATATTTTCAAATAAATTTCCTATACTTGTTCCTCTATCAAGTTTAAAGTTATTAGAATTGTCATCAAAGTTTAAATTTGTAAATTGAGAATTAGTTACTGATTCTAAAGTTAATGCTGTTCCTTGATTACTTACACTAATATTGTCAAATACTATGTTTGAAGCTCCTTCAAAGAAGAATACTCTTGAGTTAAATGATTTAAATCCTGTTGAGATATTAATATTTTTAATAATTGAACCGTCAGCTGTTGTACAAAAGTGAGCTGCTGAAAAGTTAGTCCAACCATCAATTGTTACTGGATTATTAAATATTAATTGTTGTTTTCCATTAATTGTTAAATTTTTAAATGATGATGTGTGACAATTATCAATTCCATAATTAAAATTTGCTCCGTTTACTATTGAGATATTTTCAAAATGATTATTTGTTCCTCTATTTTCTAATCCCCATTGTGAGTTTGTAATTTCAAAGTTTGTAAATTTAGAATTTTTTGATCCCCAATCAGCTACACTTGTAAAACTACTACTAAAACTATCTATTTTGATATTGTTTGTTGTGATATTATCTGACTGCCAAATTGATACAGCATTATATCCATTGGTTAAATTAATATTTTCAAGTATTCCATTTTTTACATAATAATAATTAATATTTTTTCCAAATGCTGAGGATTTCCAATTATTTACATTACAATTTTTAACAACAATGTTTTCGATATTTGCGCCACTTTCTCCAATTGCTGCAATTCCTGATTCTGTTGATGAATCTCCTCCTACTGTAAATCCTTTACAATCTACTGTAATATTGTTTGCTAAAATATTTAAACATGCTTTTGAGCCAGGGACTGCTGAACCTCCAACTATACTGGAATTTAATTCATATGTTTCACCTACTGCTGTTAAATTTTGACAAGAATTAATTGTTGTTAATGAATATCCAATATTAAAGGACATTAAAAATATTATAATTAATAAAAAAAATTTAATCATAATTTAATATTAAAAAAATTGTTTAAAAATATTTGTTATCTTTATACTGAATTAGTGAGAAAAATGTATTAAAAAATTATAATAATAATGATTCAATGTCTTGTTCTAGTCTTTCAGGTTTAGTTGTTGGTTTGAATCTTTTTACAGGTTTTCCATTTTTATCAATTAAAAATTTAGTGAAATTCCATTTGATTGAGTTTGTTAAAACTCCAGGTAGTTGTTGTTTTAAATATGTGTATAATGGATTTTCATTGTTTCCATTTACTTCAATTTTTTCCATCATTGGAAATGTAACTCCATAATTAATTAAACATCCACCTTCAATTTCTTTTGAATTACCTGGCTCTTGGTTTCCAAATTGATTACATGGAAATCCAATTACTACAAAGTCTTTAGATTTATATTTTTTATATAATTCTTCTAATCCTTTGTATTGTTCTGTTAAACCACATTTACTTGCTGTGTTTACAATTAGAATTACTTTATTTTTATACTCACTTAAAGAAATTTCTTTTCCTTTTAGAGTATTTACTTTGAAGTTATAAATGTCTGCCATAAAGTTTTTGGTTTATTTTAGTTAATAAATATTTATCACTTTAGTAATTTAATAGTAGTGTAACTTAGAAAAAATATTTTAAATAATTATTTGTAAATTATTTAACAAATTAATAATTATTTATTTAATAAATTGATAAATTAAATATTAATTATTTACTTATTATTTTATTTGTTAAACTAATTTATTTTTTTTCTTTTTAAATTAATTTCAACTGCTTGGTCAATGTAGTATTCAAGTAATTGTTCGTCGAATTCTTTTAGAGTTATTGATTTCATTTCTTTTCCTGACCCAGATAATAATTTATATTTATCTTTCATTTTAATTCCTTTTAGAAATGTTATTTCAACTTGTTGTCCCATTGTTCTCATATTACAAATTGGACCATTATCGTTAGCATAGGTTGTAATGATTGATTTTTGAATTTCAGTCATTTGTTTATATGAAAGTAAAACTTCTCTAATTTGTAAAAATAAAGTTTTTTGATTTGATTCTAAATCATTTTGGAATTGTGTTGGAATTTGATTTTGTGTCATTATAATTATATTTATTATATTTGTATTATAAATTTGTGTAATATCTAGTTTAATTTAATTTATTTAAAAATATTTAAAATTATTTACAATTATTTAGATTATTAGAATTATTTGGGTTGCCATACTATATAATATAGATTTACAGGCAATAAAATGTGCATAGCACAAGTAAAAATAATTTGTTTGATTTTATAATTATTTGGGTTTAATTATATTTATTTTTATTTATTTTGAAACTAAATAAAGTGTGAATAATAATTCTTTTAATGTTTAGATTAATTTTTATATTTTGACACCTAATATTTAAAAAGTGTTGTTACGAATTTTATATATGGAAACCTTTTTTGATAAAATAAATTTCCCTTATGATTCAGTTCGTGCTGGTCAGGATAAGTTTATTAAATATGTATTTTTAACCATTAAAGAACAAAAAAACCTTATGGTGTCTGCACCGACTGGACTTGGAAAGACTGTGTCTGGACTTGCACCTGCAATTGCTTATGCTAGAAAGAAAGAAAAAACTGTTATTTGTTTAACTTCTAGACAAACTCAAGCAAATCAAGTAATTAAAACTATCGCAGATATTAATAGAAAGGCTAAATCTAGAGGAGATAATAAACCTTTAAATTATATGGCTTTCATTGGAAAACGTAATATGTGTGCTCATAAAGATAGAGATTTATATCCTGCGTCAGATTTTAATGAGTTTTGTAAAAAATCGCGAGAGACTGGGAAGTGTAAGTTTTATATTAATACTAAAAATGAGGAAAATGCTGAACAAATTAAGGAGATTATTGATGAAACTTCTCGTTCTGCAATGAATGTTGAAGGGTTTGTTAATTTGTCTGGGAGTTGTAAGTTTTGTCCGTATGAAGTTGCTGGGAAGAAAGCTTTTAAGGCTGATGTTGTGATTTGTGATTATAATTATTTATTTTCTGCTGGAATTAGGGAAAATTTTTTAGGTAAGATTGGTAGAACTCTTGATGAGTGTATTGTGGTTGTTGATGAGGCTCATAATTTACCTGATAGAATTAGGTCTGCTCATTCTTATGGTTTGACAACTGAGTTATTAAAGAATGCTTTAAAGGAGTTACAAGCTTGTGTTAAGGATGATAGTTATGATATTTATATTAATAATATTCGAGGAGTTTTGCGTGATATTATGCTTGATAAGTTAGATTCTCAAACTACTGATTATTTGGTTAGTAAGGATGAGTTTATTTCTAATTTAACTCAAAGATTTTTAAATACTACTATGCAGGATGTTATTGATAAATTAGAGACGGCGGCGGCACTTATTAAGGAAGATAGAATTATTTCTTTTGTTGAGAGAGTTGCTCATTTTTTAACTAGGTGGTATAAGGCTGATGAGGAAAGTTATTTAAGAGTTTTAGAGAAAACTGTTGTTAAGGGTGAGACTACTTTAAGTTTGCGTATTAAGTGTATTGATCCAAGTAAGCTTGCTGGAGATATTTTAAATAAAACTTATTCAAGTATTTTAATGTCTGGAACGCTTTCGCCAATTTCAATGTATAAAGATATTTTGGGTGTTGCTAATTGTAGAACTCTTGAACTTGATTCGCCGTTTGCGGCTAAAAATCAGTTAACTATGGTTGATGATTCAGTTTCTTCAAAGTATTCTGAGAGGTCTGATGAGATGTTTAATAATATTGCTAGAAATATTACTGATTCTTTGTTTGTGGCTGAGGATAAGAATGCGATTGTTTTTTTTCCTAGTTATGATTTTATGGATAAGGTTATTGCGAAGATTAATTTGGTTACTATGAATCGGAAGGTTTTACGTGAGCAACGGTATATGAATAAGGAGGATAAGGAGAAGTTTGTTGATAAGTTTAAGTCAACTGGGGCTTTTGATGATAAGTCTAAGGTTTTATTTGCGATTACTTCCGGATCTTTTGCTGAAGGTTTAGATTTACCAAATGAAGCACTTGAGATGGTTTTGGTTGTAGGGTTGCCACTCGCAGTTCCTGATACTTTTACAAAGGCTGTGATTAAGCATTTTGATAAAAAGTTTGGTAAGGGTCAAATGTATGGATATATTTATCCTGCGATGAGTAAGATTATTCAGGCGGCTGGGCGTTGTATTAGAACTGAGCAGGATAAGGGAGTTGTAATTTTAATGGATAATAGGTTTATGAGTCCGATGTATTCTCAGTGTTTTCCATGGCAAAAGCAGATGTATGTAACTAAGGATTTGATGGGAGATATTGAAAAGTTCTTTAATAAAAATGATAAGAATTTATTGGATATGTGAAATTAAAGATTTTACTATTTTTTGTTGTCTCTTGAAGGGACTAATTTATAAGTAAATAAATATTCATCATTTTTATGAATTTTAAACCTTTAATTTTACCTCTTTTATTGAGTAGCACATTTTATTCTTCAGATAGCTTTGCTAGTAAGAATTCTATTGGTGTTTGTCAAGGTAATTTTAATGAGTTTAATAAAAAATATAATTCAAGTTTTGAGGATTTAAAAGATTTTTCTAAAAAGGGTTTAAATGCTAAGGGAGTGGATTATAGAAGAGTTAGTTTAAATTTGTATGAATTGACTAGAGATTATATTTTTTGTGATGATAAGGATATTAAAAGTAGGGTTTTTAATATTTATAAGAAGTCTAATTTGGCTAGAGATAAATTTTTGAAAGGTAATGAGCAGAGATATTCTAATATTGAGATGTTTCCTGATATTGATGTTAATAGTAGTATTTTTGATTTGGTTGGTATTTTACATTTTAGGTTAGATAATAATTGTTCTACTGCATCTATTGATAAAAATTATGTTTTAACGGCGGCGCATTGTGTTGATAAATTAGATTCTTTAAAAGGTGTGAATTATATTACTGGTGGTGAGGATTATGAGGAGTTTGATATTGAAAAAATTATTTTTCCAAAAGAGTATAAATCTAATTCTTTTACTTTAGATAAATTTTCTTATGATTATGCTTTAGTTAAATTGAAAAGGGGAAATTTGGAACAAATTATTGAGCCTTCTGTGTATAATGGTGATGAATCAATTTTAACTTTTGGTTATCCTAATAGGGCTGGATTTATTAATATGTTTAAAATTGATTGTAAAAATTTTGGTGAGATGAGTGATAATTTGTATGTTTCGTCTTGTAATAATAAAAAAGGGATGTCGGGAGGTTTAATTTTAAATTCAGATAGACAATTTTCAGGATTAATTTCTAGCACATATGGGAGTTTAATGTTTGATTCTAAAATTATTGATAGAATTAATAATTGGAAAAAGGGAAAGTTTTCAAAAAATGATTTTGTTATTGAATAATAAAAAAAGAATAAGTCTTATTAATGTCAATATATTTTATTTTTTAATTAAGTAATTATTGTATTGTTTTTATTTTTTGTATGTTATTATTGTTTACTTATTTTTTATATAATTAAAAATGGATAAAAGTAAAACATTATTATTAAGTGGGATTTTGGCAGCTAGTTTGGTTGGATGTGGTGGACCGAGTATTTCTGTAGATAGTTTAAAGGATAAACATATTCAAAATGTATATGGTTCAAGGGCTGAGAATGCTTTGAAGTTTAGAGATAATGATATTAAAAGTGGAAATGATTGTAAAAAGTTTTATGGTGAGTTAGTTGAAGATTCAAATAGAAGGGCATTTTATAAATCTGGTAAAATTGCTGATGCTTTTACAAATTTCTATGAGGATGGAAATAATGGTCTTGAATATGTGCAATTTAGTTCTAAGGTAATTAGTGATGGGAAGGGAGATATAAATGTTGGTAGGAAGGAATCTGCTAATATTGAAAAAGTTTTAGATAAATTGGCAGGAACTTTATTGTTTAAGAAAGATTATTTAAGTTGTATATCTGAAAATCCATTTAGGGCAAGAAATATGATGAGTAGGGCTAAAGTAGCAGGAATTGTAAATAATTTGAGAATTCCTGATAATACTAAGAGAATTGAAACTTTAATTAAGGCGCATATGTCTATAGCTAGAATTGCTGATATTAGATTTGATGATTCTGAAACTTTTAAACATCATATGGATAAAGCAAGATTTTATACAAGTGATGAGTTTATTAGTTCTTTACCTGAAAAGACGGTTAATGATTCAAGATTGAAAAAGTATGAGATTTTTTTGAGTCAAAATGAATAAATTAAATAAAAATTTATTTTTGAGTGGAATTTTGACAGCTAGTTTAGTTAGTTCTCCGGTTTATTCAAGCAGTAAATATGTTTCTTTAAATGATGATTCTAATGCGATTAATTTAAGAAATAGTTTTAGATTTTTAGAGTATTCTGAAGTATTAGATGATAAATTAGATGATTTAGAAGAGTTTATGAAATCAAAAACTAGGAAAGATTATAATCTTCAGTCTGAGTATCAGTTATTAGTTTCTCAAGTTAGAGGTGTTAATTCAATTTTAAATGAAACATCAAAAAAAAATTCAAGTTTGGATAAAAGAATTAGAAAACTTAGTGGTGATGGTGTTTATTCTGAACATGAATTACAATTTTCAAGAAATTCTTTAAAGTTTGGAGATTTGAGTTGTGATAATCCTTCAAAAAGGATGGTTTCAGTTTATTCTTCATTAGATTTAGTTTCTAAAGTTCAAGAGATTGCTAATGAGAATTTAGCAGTTAGAGTGGCGCATTTTGGACATGATAGTGAATTTTTTAGAGATTATTCTTCAAATTTTGAGAGTGTTAGATATACTATTGATGAAACTCGTAGAATTCAAAATGCACAAAATGATTACCCAGATTTAAGTTTTAGGCTTGTAGCTTCTGCTAAAAATTTGTTACGAGGACTCGATATTGGATTGTCTCAAAAAGGTGGAAAGTTGAATAGTGGTAAATGGATTACTGAATCTTCGGCTATTGGTTTAGCTAATATGAGTTATTATGTATTTGGAGATAAAAAGTCTGCTGAGAAAATTTTAAGTATTAGTGGAGTTAGTTTAAATAAAGTTGATTTGTCGGGAGATTCTTTAGGTTGTGAGATTGATCATTTTGATAGAGATAGTGAACTTGCTCGATTTAATGGGAAAACTAGGAAAAATAGTAATGTTAAAGATTCTAAAAGTTTAAAGTTAGATGAAAAAAATTCTTCTGAAAATAATAATAATTATAATGTTGAGTCGGATAATGATGAAAGTTCTGTTAAAAAAGAAGTGAAAAAAGCATGTGAAAAGTCTTTAGGAACAACTGATGATGTATTAGGATTTTTTGGAGTTAAAAATATTTGTGAGTAAGATAAATTAAAATTATACTTAATATAATTTATTTTCACTGATTAATATTGTAAAAATTTATATAATTATAAATTAATATTTTTTTAATGTTTAAAATGAGATTTAAGAGTATTAATTATTTAAATTTAGTTGTATTAGGGTTATTATTAATTAGTTTGGGGTTTTCAATTCCTAGTTTGGAGGAAGAGGGAGATAGTGTGGCAGTTGAGAATAGCAGTAATGTTATGGGATTGCCTGAGGATAATAATAAAAATAATCTTCCAAGTTTAGATGAGGATACAAGTGTATTAAATGAAGGTTTAGTTGGTTCGGAGGTAACTCAAGATAGTATTGAAGTAAGTATTGACGAAGAAGAGAATGTTATTGTAGATAAAATTATTGAAGATAATAGTTCCGAAGTTGAAAAAGTAGGAAATCCAATTGTTGAAGAAGTTAATAATGGTGAAATTGTTGAAGAAATTATTGATAGTGAAATTGTTTCAGAGAAAATTGCAACTGAATTAAATAAGAGTGTTATTAATGTTTCAAAAAATGAAAGAAGTAATATTTTGGAGAGTAGTGAGTTAACAAAGGGAGATGATGAATCTAGTAATAATAATTCAGTTTTTTACATTTTAATTATTGTATTATTAGTTTCTTTTTTTTCTTATTTTAAATTTATTAAAAAAAATTAATTTAATATTTTTATTTTATTAGATAAAATTGGAAATTATTATAATTAAAATATATTCACTTTGAAGTGTGACTATATATATATATAGTTATTTTTTGATAGGAAGTATAAAATGATTAAAAAAATTTTAATATTAATTTTTAGCTTAAATTTGGTGAGTTCTCTTATTTTTGCTGACGGGAATGGGATTTGGCATGAAGCTACAGATATTCGAGGAGGGGTTTTTGGGTCTGATGAGAATGATGGAGTTGATTTTACATTTAATAGAAATATTGTGTATAAGGGAATTGAGTTAGATTCTAAATTTATTAATTCTGATGGTGATACATTAAGTGGGGATTTTTTAGTATCTGGAAAGTTTACTGTTAGTGGAGCTTTAAGTGTTCGAGGAGAAGATTCAGATGTTAGATATATTAATTCAGTTGGTGATGAGAAAATTACTGGAAGTTTAACTGTGACAGATGATTTTAAAGTTAGTAATATTTTTGATGAAGATGATAGTAGTTATTTTTTAAAATTAGCTGGAGATTCTAAATTAAGTAAAGTGTATTCAAGTGTATTTTATGATTTAGATGATAGTTCTTTTGGAATTAATCCGTCAAGTAATTCTATTTTAAAAAATACATATTCTAAAGTTTATTTTGATTTAGATGATGATTCTTATTTTATTGATCCTGCGGGAACAACTTATGTAAATGAGATTAGTATTCAAGGACAAGATTCTGATTCTAGGTATATTAATAATGGTGGAGATACTTTATCAGGAGAATATACTTTTAATGGAATTGTAAATATTGGGGCAGGTAATTTGTTAGTTGGTGGTGAATCTATTGCTAATTTTGTAGAAAATGCTTGTGTGGATAATGTTTGGGGACCTTCTACTGCTGAGACTTGTGAAGGTGAAGCTTTGGTTCAAACTTCAAATTGTGGAACGACAAGAAGTGTTACAGGGAGTAGAGATTGTACTGTTGCGTGTACTGATGTAACTTGGAGTCCAACGGCTAGTAATATTTGTAAAGATGTTGTTTCAACTCAAGCTTCAAATTGTGGAAATTCTAGACAAGTTATTGGAACTAATCAACCTGGAGATTGGGGATATCCTGCTCGAGATACTGTGTGTAGTGGAGTTAGTTTTACTCAAAGAGATAATACTTGTTCTGGGCAAACTAGAACTTTAACAGGGACTAAACCTTGTGGACCTAGTAATGTTGCTGGATCTAAAACAATTATGACTCAAGGGTCAACTACTGCGCCAGCAGGTAATTATTGGGGTTGTGGGGAAGTTGTGATTGATTGTAGTTTAGGTAATTCTTGCGTAGTGAATTGGAATAGAATTGGAATTGTTGCTGCAGGAATGTTTGATTCTCAATCAAATAAGGGTCAAATTTCTTTAACACGAGGAGATACTGTGTATTCAGGAAAACAAAGATTAGTTTCACAGTATGTAACACTTGATTATGCTTGTAGAGTTAAATGGGATAATGCTGATAATAAAATTAAAATTATAGGGGAAATCTCAACTACTGATGGGAATTCAATTAATCATATTGGACTTATTAGTCAAAATGCAGCTTTATTTTGGGATATTATTTAAATATGAAAAAAATAATTTTTTTTATTTTAATTTTTCAATTTTTTTTAATTGGATTTTCAGTAGCTGATATTTCAGAGAAAACTGATGATTTAATGTCTAATGATGAATTAATTGCTCTTGGGATTGAAAATGTTGATATTAATGTTAATGATTTTAGTATTGAAGAAAGTGTGAATGATGAATCTAAAATTACTGAGGATGAATTAAAAGCTTTAGGAGTTTTTCAAGTTGATGATAAAGATATTAATTTTAAGTTGAATAAAGAGATTGATAATGAATATGATAATTTAACTGATATAGAACTTGCAGCTTTGGGGATTGTTGTTGAAGATAATAATAATATTTTAGTAGATGATAATTCAAATTATTATTATTTATTTATTATATTGGTATTTTTAGTTATAGGATTTATTGTTATTTATTTTATTTATTTTAGAGAAATATTAATTGAAAAAAATTAAATTTTTTAATTAGTTTTATAAAGTAAAAAATAAGATTTATTTTAACTTTTTCCAATAAAAAACCTAATTTTTTAACTATTTTTTAGATACCTTTATAAAGAACCTTTTACAAATATTTATTATTCATTTATAAATAGTTTTTTAAAACAGGTGTTTTAAGGCGATTTATGAGGAAAAATATTTATATAAAAATGGCTGAAATGATTGTTGCGTTTAGAGTAATGCCTGTTGATGGTGAAGTAGAGTATTCTGATTTAGAGAGTGCGATTAAAGGAGTTGTTGAGGCTTATGCTGAAGGAACTACTAAAGTTTTAAAGATTGAGTCTGAACCAGCTGGTTTTGGTATGGAAGCTTGTGCTTTTGAGATTCAATTAGATGAAACATATGGTTGTGAACCTTTAGAAAATGAGTTAGATGCTTTAGAAGTTACAGGAACTGTTGCTGTGACTAAGATGGATAGACTTTAAGTTTATTATTAGTTTTTGTTAATTTTTCTCAAAAATTAAATTAAAATTTATTTAAAAAATGACATTACCAAATACAAAAATTGTGAATATTGTAATTTCTACTAGTTTAGAACACAAAATTCCATTAGAAAGATTAATTATGGATTTACCTAATACTGAGTATAATCCAGAGCAATTTCCAGGTTTAATTATGAAGATTAGAGAACCAAAGTCCTCTTTTTTAATTTTTTCATCAGGGAAAGTAGTTTGTACTGGGACTAAGTCTTTAGCTGAAGTTGATTTAGCTTTAGAGAGATTAGTTGAGTATATGGCAAAGGTAGATATTAAGATTACTGTTGTGCCAAAGGTTAGAGTTGAGAATGTAGTTGCATCATCAGATATTGATATGAAATTAGATTTAAATGAGTTAGCTATTAAGTTGTCAAATGTTGAGTATGAACCTGAACAATTTCCAGGTTTAGTTTTCAAGATCCATGATGAAACTGGAGCTACATTTTTAATTTTTGGAAATGGAAAGATTGTATGTACTGGGACTAAGTCTGATGCTGATGTTCATGTTGCTATTAAAAACTTATTAGAAGTTTTAAAGAAGGCTGGGATTAAAAATTACAAAGAAATTACAGAGTAATCTCTTTATAATTTTTAGCCACTTTGAAAACAATGTTTTCAAAGAGTATTAAAAATTACAAGGAAGTTTATGAGTAAATTTTTCGAGTATAAGTTTGTATTTGATGTTATATTTTTAACATCTTTTTTAAAAATTCTGAATTATTAAATTTAAATTATTTCTATTATTAAAATTTTATATTAAAATTTAATATTTCTACAAATAAATACGACTAAATATTATTATTTTTGATAGATATATGTTACTATATTTTAACATGGATTGAGAAGGGAAATATTTAATTTTACTTAAAGTGACAGTGCTAGTTTATGATATTTTAAATTAAAATTAGTTATGGAAATAGGCTTTTTTGGTAATTAAATCTTTGAATAAGGATGATAATAATAAAAAAATTATTGCTGGTTTGGATGAGTTAAGGTCTTCTTTAAGCTCATATTGTGTGGACGTATGTAAGTCGCAGTGTTGTAAGAAAGGAAAGTTACTTTTGCTTAATTCTGGTGAAGTTAATTTAATTTCTGAAGGGAAAAAAGATGAATTGCTTTTAAGTAAGACTTTGGTGAAGTCTGAAAGTGACAATATCCATTTTGATTTTAGTAAAAATAAAAATAGTTGCACTAAACTTTGTTTAGATGGGTTGTGTTTAGTTTATGGGAATAAAAATCGTCCAAAAGTGTGCTCAGATTATCCGTTATTTAAAGTTAAAGAGTTTGTGATGGCAGCAGATAGTTGCAGAGCTGTGCGGGAGGGTGTGCTTGATATAAAATTGAATGAATTTTGTAAAAAATATAATTTGAAACTTATATAATTGATATTTAATAATTTTGAGTAATTTTATGAGTTAAGTTTATATAGTTTAATTTGTTTTGAGTTTTTATGAGTAGTTTAGATAGTAAGTTTGATGAATTATGTATGTGCGCGTTTAAAGGTAATATATTAGAGTTTAATGAGTTATTTGGGAATTTTTTGAGTTATGGTGTAGGGAAGAATTATTTATTATCTCGGAAAAAAGAATTAACAGATTTTATTAATGTTGATATTCCTTATGCTGTTTCTAATTTAGATGATGATCCAAGATCAAGTTATTTGTGTGAGTCACATGATAGGTATGCTATGACTGAGAAATTATTTATGAGTTTATTGAGTAAATAATTTTATTTATTCGTTTATTTTATAAATGATTTTTTGTTTTTTATTTTTATGAGTGAAGCCACAATTGAAAATTCATTAAAACCTGTGAATGTAGATAAGAAACCTAAAGTTTATGTTTATAAATTATTAAATGGAAAAAAGTTAACTAAGTCAGAATTTATTAGATATTTTGAAAATAAAGTTTACAAGACTATTAAGAGGTTTAATTTATTTGAGTTAGATGATAAAATTGTGGTTGCGGTTTCTGGTGGGAAGGATTCTATTACAGTTTTATATTTAGTTAGGCAGTATTTAGCTAGAAAAAATTTACAAAAAAATATTACAGCGTTAGTTATTGATGAAGGGATTGCTGATTATAGAGAGCACACTATTAAGTTTTTAGAAGGATTTTGTAAAGATTTAGGAGTTAATTTACATATTCATTCTTATAAGAAAAAGTTTGGGCAAACTTTAGATAAGTCTGTTGAAACTTTAAATAAAAAAGGAATGAATGTGTCTAGTTGTAATATTTGTGGAACTTTTAGAAGAAATGCTTTAAATGTTGGGTCTAGAGAGCTTGGAGCAACTAAAGTTGTTACAGGGCATAATTTAGATGATGAAGCTCAAAATGTTTTGTTAAATGTGTTTAAGAATAATTATAAAATTTTAGCTCGTTTAGGTCCAAATAATGGAGTTGTTAGAAATGAGATGTTTATTCCTAGAGTTAAACCATTATATTTGTGCACAGAAAAGGAAGTTAGGTTATATACAATTTTAAAAGGATTTGATGTTGGGTATGATGAGTGCCCTTATTCTAAAGGGAGTTTTCGTGATGAATTAGCTGATATTTTAAATGTTTTAGAGGATGAACATAAAGGAGTTAAAAATTCTGTTATTAATTTCTTTTTAGAGATTAAGCCAATGCTTGCTGAAAAGTTTTTGTCTGAGGAGGGTGCTTCAGAAGTGAAATTTTGTACAAGTTGTGGAGAACCTTCTCAAAAGATTGTTTGTAATACTTGTGAAATGCAACAAATTGTAAATTCTATTGAATAAATTTTATTTTTATTATTTATTTTATTTTTATTCTAATTATTTTAGTAAATTAAGTTTATTTTTTTAAAATTTTAATTAAGTGTGAATTTTAATTCTAATATTTTTGAAGAGAAAATATTTTGTAAATATATATTTATTTTAGCGGTAATTAAAATATTAAATTTAGATTTAGAGGTAAAACTAATATTATTTACTATTTTATGAGGAATTAAGACTTAAAATACTGCTAAATATATTTTATCATATAACTATAGTGTTGATGAATATAGATTTACTTTAATTCTATATTTATAGTCTAAATTAACTTTAAATATTTTAAAATGATTTTGAATGGAGTTAAAATAAGTGTTTTTTTGACAAGATAAATACTATTTTAACTTGAATTGTAAACTGTTGTTAAAGGGCAATAGAAGAGCTATACTGACAATATAACAATATTTATAAATGAGATTTGATTCATTTATTTTTTGAATATATACCATATTCACATAATATTTAAAATTAAATAATATATTAAAAAAATGAAAAAAGTTGTTAGTAAATTAAAACCATCAAAGTTGTGGTTTGTTGATAATTTATCAGGTGTAACATTTGGGAATGCATTGTCTGCTTGTTTAGAAAATTATGTTTATGGTTTGTCTGCTCAAGAGAGTTTAGATGCTAGAGTTTCTTCAACTATTATAGGATTAGTTTTTGCAAATAAGGCTTATACTTATAGTCGAGATAAGTCAAGAGAGATTTTTGATATAGATTTAAAAAAATCAACTTCTAAAAAGATTAATATTCACGATAGTTTATATTCTGGAGCTTTTACTTTTGCTTATTGTTTAGGGATGTATGAGTTGGTTACTGATCAAAGTTTTTATGATAATTGTGTGAATAGTGGATTAACTGCGGGAGTTTATACTATTTTAGGTTCTGCTCTCTCTTATAATATTGATAGTTTTAGAGATTTTTTTGGTATTTCTGAGAACCCTAAATTACCAAATAAAGTAAAGTTAATGTCTAGTAAAAGTAAAAAAAAACTAGCGGCAGGAGTTTTAGCTGGTTATACTACTTTATTTTCAAGTAATTACGCATTTTCTGATATAGAACATAAAATTAAAAGTATTAATTTTGATAAAGTGTCAAGTTCTGAGATGTTAGAGGAGTCATTTGATTACGAAAATAAGAGATATGGTAACTTGGAGAGTTTGATTGAAAAGTCTCCTGAAATGAGTTTAAATAAGATTTAAGTATATTTTAATTGAGTATTATTTAAATAAAATAAAGTTTTATTTTTTGAGAAATTATTTTATTAAAAAAAGAATTAATTTTTATTAGTTTATTTAGAAAAAGAATAAATAAAATATTTAATTTTATTTAAATTTTAAGATTTCAGAGTTTGATAATCTAGTTTGTTTTTCTTTTAAGTCGATTGTTACAATCTCAAATCTTTCAATATCAAAGTGTTTATCTTGAATTTGTTTAAATGCTTTTAATCCTAATTTAATTGCATCTTTGTTAGTTAATTTGTCTTTATAGTTTTCTTCTAAGAAAGCATCAATTTTAGTTGATTGAGTTCCAACTGTTTTTGCTAAGTAATTAAAATACATTCCTGAGGGAGTTGTTTGATATAATTTTGGTTCCCCATCTTCAACTGCACCAATTAATAATGATACACCAAATGGTCTAACTCCACCTGATTGTGAGTAGTGTTGTTTAATATTTGCTAAATCTTTTACAATTGATAAAATGTCAGTTTCAGTTTGATATTTAACTCTATGTTCTTGAGCCATTACTTGGGATTGTTCGATTAATCTTCTTCCATCACTCATAACTCCTGATCCACTAATTAAAATATGGTTATCAACAGTTGTAATTTTTTTAATAGAATCAGTTACTAATAATTTAGATTTTAATCTTCTATCTGCAATAAATACTAATCCTTCTTTTGTAGTCATTGCTAAAACAGGTGCACCTAATGTTACAGCTTTTTCAGCGTATTCAATTTGTAAATTAACTCCAGCAGGGGAGAACATACCAATGGATCTATCGTAACCCATTTCTTGGTGTTGTTTTGTGTTTTCCATAAAAATATATGTGTTAATTTCTTTAAAAAGATTTGTTTGTATTTTGTAAGATTTAGTAGATATTTATTTATGATTATATATGTTAAAAGGAGTAGTTTTAGGTGTGAAATTAAATAAGTTTTTAAATAAAAAATGGTTATTTTTTATATAGGTGATTAAAACCAACCAATGGAAATAATTTTATTTGTTTTATTAATTTTAACAGTTATTGTGTTAAGTGGATTAATTTCAGGTTCTGAAGCTGCTTTGTTGTCAACTTCTTATCCAGAGATTAAGGAATATGCTACTAATTCTAAGGAGAAATCTGAGAAGAAAAAAGCAGAAAATTTATTAGATATTAAGGAGAATTTACAAAGGTATATTACAACTATTGTTGTATTAAATAATATTGTGAATATTGTAGGTTCAATGTTTATTGGTCTTCTTGCAGCTCAAATTTTTAATAATTCTTTAATTGTTGGGGTGATTTCCGGTATTTTGACTTTTTTGATTATTTTATTTTCAGAAATTATTCCAAAGGTTGTTGGAGAAAAGCATTCTTTATCAATTTCTTTGAAGATTTCTGGAACTTTAAAAAAAGTTACAAAAGTATTACATTTTATTGTTGTTATTTTAAATAAGTTAACTAATTTATTTATTGATACTTCTAGAGTTGAGAATCAAGTGTCCGGTGGAGTTATTAAGGAAATGGCTTTAATGGGTAAAGAGGAAGGAAGTATTAATAAGTATGAGAGTGAATTAATTAGTAATGTTTTTGATATGGATACAACTGAAATTTATGATGTTATGGTTCCTAAAAAGAAAGTTAATTTTGTAACTAAGAAAACTAATTTTTCCGAGATTATTGAATTAACTTCTGAATCTGGGCATACAAGGTTTCCAGTGATTTCTGATGATGGTGAGGATGAAATTTTAGGTTTAATTAATGTTAAGGATTTATTTAAGTATAATGGTCGTGAGTTGAGTTTTAAAGTAGAGAAGATTATTCGTCCAATTGAGTTTGCTCCTGAGACTATGAAGTTATCAACACTTGAAAAGAAATTAAGGCGTAAAAGAACTCATATGGCTGCAGTTTTTAATGAACATGGAGAAATGTCAGGAATTTTAACTTTAGAAGATATTTTTGAGGAATTGGTTGGAGAAATTGAGGATGAATTTGATCATGAAGTTAAGAGTGTTAAGAGAGTTCGAGAAGGAGTTTTTATTGCTGAGGGGAGTTGTGAAATTGCTGATTTGAATGAATTTTGTAATTTAGATTTAGATACTGAGGCTGATTATTCAACTGTTAATGGAATGATTGTTTCAAAGTTAGGTTTAATTCCAACAGTTTCCCATAAACCTATTGAGTTTGAAGGTTGTGAGATTAGAATTTTAAAGTCAAATAGAAAGCAAGTTTTATCTGTTCAAGTTAAGAAAGTTAATATTAAAGAAGTTAGAGAAAAATAAAAAAATTTAATTTATTTTATTTAATTTTGTTTATTATTTTTAAAAATAAAATATAAAATTACATTAATTCTGGAATATAAAATCTTGTTGAAAATTCACTAGGGGAGTAATTTCCGAAGTTTAATTTTTCAATTTGGTTTTGTTCAATTAATCCTGTTTTAATTCCGTATGCGAGGTTTAATTTATGTTCGTCTGATAGTTCATACACATTTCTTTTTTGTTCATCCCAGTCTAATAATTCGTTAGCAAAGTTAAATGAGGATATTACTTTATTTTTTAAAATTGTTTCTAAATTTTCCATTGTCCAGAATAAATTTAATTTTTAATATTTATAAAAGTTTACTTTTAGTTAAATGCTATGTATAGTCCTATTATAAATAAGATTAATCCATATACATTTTTGTCATTAAATATTTTAATTATTTTATGGATGTATTTTTCACTTTTTTGTTGATATTTTTTATATAATAAATATATTATTATGTAGGGGAGAAAGTAAAAGAAATTATATATTAAAATTGAAAAAAGTTCAAATGGCATCCCTAAATTAACAGATGTAACTTTAAATAAGTATCCAAAATAGATTATAGAGTCCCATGTCCCCATGATTGTAAGAAGTGTAGCTAGTAATATATATTCTTTTATTGAATTTTTTTTGTATTCTCTTGTGTTAATTGGTTTTGGAGTATCAAAAAATACTGAATGAATTCCAAATAACATTATTACAAATCCAATTATATAATAAATAAAATCACTTAAAAGTGTGAAATGATTTGTAGTTAAATTGATTAATCTATTTGTAAATATAATTACTATGATTCCTTGTATTATTGATAAAATTAGATATGTTAGTAAAAATACCGTATAATTTTTTAATTTATTTTTATTTTTTAAAATTATTAATAATATGATTATTGTTAATATGTCTATTGAGTCGGCTAAACCTGCGAATATGCCTAGTAGTGTAAGAATAAATTCAGGAGAAAACATATTAAAAAAAATAATTATAATTTTTATAAATATTTATCATTATTTAATTTGAGAAATAAGAAATTAAATTTTAAATTAAAAATTTAATTTTAGTTTAATTAAAGTGTGCTTCAAATTTAGGAACTAATTGTTTTTTTCTTGATAAAACATTTCCTAGGTATGCCATATCGTCTTTAATTTGTGCACCAAAAATTGTTTTTAGTAGTTCTAATTCTTCAGCTCCAGATGTCATTGTTGTATTTTCTTCGTTTAAGATATCTACAATTGAGTAGAATACTCCTTTTAGATTATCATTTTTTTTGATTTCTTTTAATTTGTCTAAAATTTCTTCTTTTCTATTGATTCCATATTGAGCATTTGTTGTCTCCATTACACCGATTGCGTAATCGTCTCCGCCAAAGTTAAAAATTTTATAGTCTAGTTTAATCATTTTTTCAACTTCAATATCTCCTAGGTTTGATTTAGCAGCAAATAAGTCTAAACTATGTTGTTCTAAGTCTTCAAATTCTGCGATTTTGTTTAAATCTTGAACAATTTGTCTATCTTGCTCTGTTGTTGTTGGACTTCTATAGTATAATGTGTCAGATAAAATTGCTGAGATTAGTAATTGCGCGTCAACTTTTGGAATTTCTATTCCTGCTTCGTTGTATAATTTTGTTACAATTGAGGCTGTTGAACCGATAATTTCTGCTCTGATGTTTAATGGGCCAGATGTTTGAATGTTAAATTTGTGGTGGTCAATAATTCCAGTTAAATTTAGTTCATCGATATTATCGATTGATTGTGACTTTTCGTTATGGTCTACTAATACAATTTCAGTTCCTTCTGGTAATGTTTCAACTAATTCTGGAGATTCAACATTAAATTTATTTAATAAGAATTCTGTTTCTTTGTTTAATACACCGATTCTAACTGGTTTTGCTTCAATTCCTTGTTTATTTAATAATTTAGCATACGTAATTGCAGCTACGATTGTGTCCGTATCAGGATTTTTATGACTTACAATGTGTTTCATAGAATTAATTGGTGCTTTTATTTTATAAAGTTATTTTTCCACTAAGTGGAAAAATTCTATTTTTTATATAATTAATTTATTTGAAGAAAAAGCATGCACCAAAAAAATTAGTCTAAATTTCGAACATCAGATTCTTTAAAATTATTTTTTAAAATTTCTTTGAATTTTTTTAGCATTGTTTGAGTCCCAATTCCTTCTCCGATAGTTCCAACCATATTATTTTGTGCTACAAAGTTTTGTAGAAAATAATTATCAATACCTAATTCTTTTAGTTCTGAAATCATTTGATTTATATCGTCTTTGTTGTGTAGTTCGTTGTGAATTGTTGAACGGATTTCATAAGGGATTTTTGATTCTACAATTAATTTTAAAGATGTGAATAATTTTTCTTTTAATTCAGGGATTTTTGTAATAATTACTTTTTGGTAATTTTCAATTGATGCTTTGTAATCTATTGCGAAAAAATCGATTATTTTTTCATCAATTATTTGTTTGATTAATTTTGGATTGGTTGCGTTTGTGTCTAGTTTTACTTTATATCCTAAAGATTTAATGTATTTTATCCAATCAATTAAACCTTGTCCATGGATTGTAGGTTCTCCTCCACAAATTACAACGGCATCTAATGTATCTTTTCTTAAGTTTAAAAAGTCTAGAATTCCTTGATTTTGTTTATATTTAATTTTTTCAGGCAGAACAAAGTTTGGATTGTGACAGTAATGACATCTAAAGTTACATCCGCCAGTAAATAGAATCATTGATAATTCTCCAGGATAATCTATACTAGAGAATTTTTGAATTCCTGAAAAAATTGGTTTTAAATTATTATTTGAGTCCATTTTAGTTATTTGATTGTTTTATTTATAATTATAATCATAATTATATAATTTAATTAAATTAGTTTAAATTTGGTAAATTACAATCTTCTTTAAAGTGTAATCTTTCCATGTGTTCTCCTTTCTTTCCAATGTTGAATTGAGAAACTGGTCTATAATATCCCATAACTCTTGTCCATACTTCACATTCTTGAATTTTATTTTGTTCTTTACAATTTGGACATTCTTTATGTTCTCCTATTAGATATCCGTGACCTGGACAGATACTAAATGTTGGAGTAATTGTAATATATGGTAATTTGTAGTTTGAAATTACTTTTTTAACTAAATTTTTACAAGCAACACTCGATGATACTTTTTCACCTAAATATAAGTGTAGAACTGTTCCACCTGTATATTTACATTGCAGGTCATCTTGTAGGTCTAAAGCTTCAAATGGGTCATGTGTGTGTCCTACAGGGATTTGAGATGAATTTGTATAGTAAATATTTTTATCAAATCCTGCTTGTTTAATGTTTTCACCAAATCTTTTTTTATCTTCTTTAGCAAATCTATATGTTGTACCTTCTCCAGGTGTTGCTTCTAGATTGTATAAGTTTCCAGTTTCGTTTTGGAATTCTTTCATTCTATCTCTCATGTATTCTAAAAATTCAATTGCGAATTTGATTCCTGCTTGAGTTGTGATGTCCTCATCTCCGTCAAAATAATTTGTAATTAATTCGTTTACACCGTTAATTCCAATTGTTGAGAAGTGATTTCTTAAGTGACCAAGGTATCTTTTTGTGAATGGGTATAATCCATTGTCCATATTTTGTTTTACAACTTTTCTTTTTAGTTCTAATGATTCTTTTGCTAAATACATTAATTCGTCTAATTTACTGTATAGTGCTTGATTGTTTCCTTTGTATAAGTAACCTAGTCTTGCACCGTTTACTGTAACTACTCCAATTGATCCTGTCATTTCTGCTGATCCGAATAATCCATTTCCTCTTTTTAGTAATTCGTTTAAGTCTAGTTGTAGTCTACAACACATTGAACGTACTGCTCCAGGTGTGTAGGCTTCTTCGTTTCTAACTCTATTTCCTTCTTCGTTTGTTTTAAATTGACTTCCGATAAAGTTTTGAAAGTATGGAATTCCATATTTTGCTGTTACTTCAAATAATAAGTCTGCGTTTTCTCCTTCCCATTCAAAGTCTTCAGTGATGTTATATGTCGGAATTGGGAATGTAAATACTCTTCCTTTTGAGTCTCCTTCTCTCATTACTTCTAGATAGGCTTTGTTAATCATTGCCATTTGAGTTGTAAAGTCTTTATATTTTAAGTTTTCATCTTCTAATAATGGTTCATCATTACACATTGGAACTTGGTCTTTTAGATCTTCTGGAACTGTCCAGTCTAGAGTAATATTTGTGAATGGAGTTTGACTTCCCCATCTACTTGGAGCGTTTAAGTTAAAGATAAATTGTTGAACTAGTTGTTTTACTTCGTTATAATCTAATTTGTCTTTGAATACGTATGGAGCTAAGTATGTGTCGAAACTTGAGAATGCTTGTGCACCTGCCCATTCGTTTTGTAGTGTTCCTAAAAAGTTTACCATTTGCATTAATGCAGATGAAAAGTGTCTTGGAGCTAAGGATTCTGTTTTATTTGGAACTCCATTAAATCCTTCGTTTAGTAAGGCTCTTAGTGACCATCCTGCACAGTAACCTGAAAGCATATCTAGGTCATGGATGTGTATATCAGCATTTGCGTGTGCTTTTCCAATTTCTGGTGTGTATACGTGTTTTAACCAGTAGTTGGCAGTGATTTTTCCCGATGTGTTTAAAATCATTCCACCTAAAGAGTATCCTTGATTTGCGTTAGCGTTAATTCTCCAGTCAGATTTTTCAACGTATTCATTAATTGAGGATATTGAATCTACAAATGCATTTCTATCGTCTCTTAGGATTGCGTGTCTTTCTCTGTGCGCGATGTATTTTCTAGCTACAGGGAATAAGTTTTGATTAAATAGTTCTTTTTCAACAATGTCTTGAATTTCTTCAACTGATGCTGGTTGTGTTAAAAAACTAATTTTTCTTTCTATGTTTTGTAAAATTAAATCTTGTAAGGATTGGTTAATTGAAATATTGGCGTTTGCTGCTGCTTTGTTAATTGCTCCTAAGATTTTTTCAGGATTGTAGTTTACAAAGTGTCCATCTCTTTTTTCGATTTGAGTAATTTGTGTGTTTTCCATTGATAGAATAAATCTTGTGAATTAAGTATATAAATAAATTCTATATAATATTATATATACTATATGTTGTGTCGTAACTATCGAATTAACTACTATATGTTGTGTTTTTTATTTTGATAGCTATTTATTAGTTTTGATTAGTCAGTATTATTTTTAATTAAAAAAAACTAAAATTTACTATTCTTTTTAATAGTAAATGATTTTTTTAGAAATTTATACTTTTTATTTAGATTTTATTGAAATTTTGTAGTTTTGTATTGTATAAATTTTTATAGAAGATTATTTATAAAGGATAATTATTATTTAATTTTTATGGATAATTTAGAACTTGAAAAAAAAAATTGTGTTTTGTATAAAAATTTAGATTTACTTGGGAAAAAGTGGATGATTTTTTTATTACTTGAGATGGCAAAAGATATGAATAATAGTTTTAGGTATAGAGATTTTGAAAAAATTTTACCTGGAGTTACAAGTAGAGCAATTTCAATGAGATTAGATGAGTTAGTTTCTAGTGGTTTAGTTTCTAAAACTAAGGTTGAGATTAAGAATGTTATTATTTCTTATAATTTAACTGAGGCTGGAAGAGAATTAATTCCAGTTATTAAGCAATTACAAGAGTGGGGGGCAAAGTATGATACTTGTGTTCCTAAGTCTGAAGGATGTCATAGATGTGATATGTTTGAGTCTTGTTCTAATAAGTAAAATAGTAGTTTTAAACTATTATTAATTATTTTTATTTTATTAAAAATATTTATTTTAAAAATTAAAGTGTTTATTTTTTATTTATTTTAATTAGAAAAATTATTGTAAAATTAATTTTTTAGTAATTTTACCTGATTTTGAAATATTATATACTATTGGTTGACCAGTTGCTAATTCTAAGTTAGGAATATCTTTGTTTGAAATCTTTTCAAGATATTTAATTATTGCTCTTATACTATTTCCGTGAGCTGATATAATAATTGTTTTATTTTCTTCTATTACTTTTTTTAAAATTTTTGATTTAAAGTATGGGACTGCTCTAGAGTATGTATCTTTTAGTGATTCTCCATTTGGTGGAGCAATATTGTAACTTCTACGCCAAATGTGGACTTGCTCATCACCAAATTCATCAATTGTCTCTTGTTTGTTTAATCCTTGTAAATCTCCGTAATGTCTTTCGTTTAATTTTGGATTTTTAATTACAGCAATTGTTTTTTTATCTTGTTTTGAAAGTGTGAATTCATCATAACTTTTATCGTTATGATGAATAATAAATTCCTCATGATTTGGATTTTCGTTTAAAATTAAGTTTAGAGTTTCATTTGCTCTTTGTAAATCTGATGTGTATGCGATATCAAATTTAAAATCTTTTAGTAATTTTCCTGCGTTTTTTGCTTCTTTAATTCCTTTTTGTGATAAGTTTACATCAACCCATCCTGTAAATCTATTTTGTAAATTCCAAATAGATTGTCCGTGTCTAACTAAAATTAGTTTTCCCATTATAAGATTATTTTATATTATTTGTTTTTAAAAAAAATTAATCATTTTGTAATAATGAATAAGGAATTGAAAAATTAATTGTTTTAGAAGGATTAGAATATAAATTAATTTTTATTAATGTACTTTTAAAATTGTGATAAATTTCTGCCTCCCCAAGAGTTTGAGGATTTAATAAAGAGTAGTTATTATTTATTAATTTATGGTGTTGGATTTTACTTTTTTGAGTATATATGTCCATAAAGTCTAAATCTTCTAAGATTAAACTTTGAGTTTCAAGATCAATAAAATCTTTTTTTGAAATTTTATCCAATATTTCATTTTCTAATATTTCACATAATGAATTTGTTAGTTTTTGTTGTCTTCGTTTAATTTTTTGTTTCAATTTTTATTTTATTTTGGTTTACTTTAAATTATTTATATTATTTATTTTTAATATACAAAATGTTCACCCATTACATTATATTCATTAGATTTATCTAAAAATTGTTGAGGGATTGATAGTTTAATTTTTTTTCCACAACATAGTTTTGTGATTATATCAACACCATTATCAGTATATCTTAAATTAACTTTTCCAAATTCGTATGGTTTGGAGTATTGTTGTGTTTTATTTGACGAAAATTGAGCTTTATTTACTGGGTTGTGATGTTCTAGTGTGAATGTTTCATCATAATGTCCTATTAGATTTTGGAGCCCTATGTGTTCTAAATCTGTATTTACTTTAAATAAATTTTTTGATTGTTTGTCAATATTAAAATCTTGTTTTATTCTTTGTGTTAAAATTTTATCAAGAATTTGAATTAAATCTGTTCTTACCATTTGATAATAAATGAATTTTGAGATTTATATACTTTTTGAAAATTAGATGTTAAATTAAAAATAAATATGTTAAATTATAACACATTTAATAAGATTAAAAGAACTGTTAATAATACAAATTTGTATATTTCAGACCTTTTAGATAGTTTTTGATTTGTATTTTCTATAAATAATACAATCATTGGGATAATTGATAAATAAATTAAATTTGAATCAGAAAATTTAAATGTAAATAATATAGTTGATGAAAATAATAATACATTGTGAATTTGTTTTAGATAGTTAATTTTTTTGTGTGAACTAATTAATTTAAGTATTAATAATGTGATACTTATAATAATTACAATAATGTGTTCAGTAAATAAATATAACATTAAAATGTATGTAATAAATACTAATCCGTCAACTGAGAATGTAATTGCTCTTTGGATTTCTTTTAATTCGTCTTTAACAACTTCTTCTTTGGCTAGTAAAAAACCTAAAAATGTTAAAAAATAAGAAATAAAATAAATTAAAATAAAATTTATCATTTTGATTTATTATTGTGATTTCTCTAATTCAGATTCAACAACTGATTTAAATGTTTCATAATCAACTAATCCTGTGATAATTTGTTTATTTACAAAGTAAGTTGGAGTTCCAGCTACACCGTAAGGAAGAGCTAATTTCATTTCACTATCAATTTGATCATTATATTTTTGAGTTTCCATACAAGTTTCAAATTGTGATTTATCTAAGTCTAAATCTTTAGCAAAGTTAGTTAAAATTTGTTTAGTATTATTTGTGTGTTCAACCCATTTTGATCTTTTTTGATATAATACATCTGAATATTCTTTGAATTTATTTTGTTCATTAGCACATAATCCTGCATTGTGAGCAGCTCTAGCTGATTGGTGAATTCTATCAATTGGAAAGTTATAAAATACATATTTTACTTTTCCAGTTTCAACATATTCTTCCATAATTTTTGGAATTGTTGGAATGAATGTTGGGTTTTGAGTTTTAAATTCTTGAGTTAATTCAGGACTTCCTTTCATTAAAGCGCATACTGGACATTCAAAGTCACTAAATTCAACTAATGTTACTTTTGCATCTTTGTTTCCGTATGTGATTGCAGATTCAGTTTGAATTGGTGTTTCAATTAAAGTTTTAAATTCAATTGCCATTGGATTTAGTAAAAAGTATTCAGCTCCTGAAATTTCAACTGGGATCATTACGCTTGCTAATTTTTCCCAATCTTTTCTTTGTTCTAAGTTTTTACTAAATAGAAAAACAGGAACAATTTTAATTCCTAGTTGTTGTGTGATTGCTGAACCTACGTCTGAATCGAATTGTGTTTTTTCAACTGTTAAATTTGGAATTAAGTTTAATTTAATTTGTTCAGCTAAAAAGTCAACTTGACAATTAGCACAATTTTTATCTTCTACAATTAGTAATGAAACATCAGTATTTGATGGTGTTGTTAGGATTGGATTGTTTAAGTCTTCAACTTTTTTATCTAATTCTTTTTCAAATGAATCATCTGATGAAGTTCCAGTAAAGAATTTAATTCCAATTGCAAATGCTAAAAATACTACTACAATTACTAATACTAATGATAAAACTTTCCAAAGTTTTGATTCACTAATTTTCTTTTTAGTTTTTTTAGTTGTTGATTTTTTAGTTTCAACTTTTTTTTCTTCAACTTTTTTAGTTGATTTAGTTTGTGTTTTTTTTGAATCAGAAGCTTTAGAAACTTTTTTTTTTGGTTCTGATTTTTTAGTTGTTGATTTTTTAGTTTTTACTTTTTTTTCTTCAATTTTTTTTTCTTCTGTTTTAACTTTTGAATTTTCTTTTGAAGTCTTCATTTTAGTTTCTTTTTCCTTTGTTTTAGGTTTAGAAACTGGTGTTTTTTTTTCTACCATTAATTTATTTTTGTTTGTTGGTTTTATAAAACTCATTTGTCACAAGTTGTAGTTATATTATAGAGTTAGATGGTTAAATTATAAATTTTAAATGTTTAATTTAATTGGATTTTTTAATGATTTAAAAATTTCAATTTGGGCTAATCCTTCGTGAAAATTTTGAAAACTTATTTTAGTATTTTTTGATTTATTTTTATTCCAAGTTAGTGTATCTTTGATTGTTCTTTTATTTGTAATTCCATCAGGAGATAAATTTGCCCCATTATGCCAGTTAGTTTTATATTCCCAAATGTTTGAAAAGTGAACAGTTATCATATTTTTTGGTCTTTGTTTTGGATGGAGTTTGTGCCATAGTTGGTCTGATGTTGGATCTATTATTATTACTCCTTTTTTATTTTCTTTTTTTAGGGTGAATGGTAATAAATTATATTCGTGGTCAAATTCTTTATCTGATGATACTTTCATTGAGTTTTCATATCCTAGTTGTAATAGTGAAAAGTTTAAGTTATCAGAAGATATTCCGCAACAAGAGTGTGGAAATTTTCCTTTCATATTATGAGTTATTCCTAGTTTGTAATGGGCTGAACTTATTGTGTGGAGTTTTTGTAGATGGTAAAATAAATCATTTTGGTTTTCTAGTAACATTGAACATGGTGAAAAGTTTTGAATCGGAGAAATTATATTTTCAAGTTTTTCAATTGTTATAAAATTATCAGTTTGAAAATGTTTTACTAATTGGGTTGGATTTTCTATTGAAAGGTTTTTTTCATATAATGGTAAATTTAATGAAAATGAGTTTAGTGTCATAGTTTGTAATAATAAAAATTAGTTTATAAAATTAGTTCTATTAATTTTGTTAGTTTGTTGTTTGTTAGTTTGTTAGTTACAACATTTATTTTTAATTGTATTTTGGTTTATTATTTTATGGTATTAGAATCTATATTATTTTTTTTAATGTTTATGATTGTTGCGCAGTTGCTTTTAGGAGTTTGCACATTTCCATTTATGTTAATGTTAAATAAACAATTTTTTCATTGTGAGAAAGCTAAAATCTTAACTTATACTTTTGGGTTTAATGTTGTTTATATGATTATTTTTATTTTTTCACGACTTATTTCAGTGGAAATTACAAGAATTAGTTCGTATTATTTAGGAATTATGGCAGTTGCATTTACTGTATCTTTTATTTATTGGATGTTAAATGTTTTTTTGTGGGTTTTTAGAGCTCGTGAGTTATTAGATTTTAAGTTTGTTAAGTATTTTTTTTCTTTAAGTTTTATTTTTTTAGTTATTTTATCTATTTATAATTTTGAAAAGCCTTTGGCGGTTGAGAGTTATTCTATTAATTCTTCAAAGCTTGATAGAGATTATAAATTTGTTCAGATTTCAGATATCCAATATGGAACAGTTAATCAAGAATATATGGAAAATGTTTTAGATTTGGCGTTAGCTCAAAATCCTGAGTTTATTGTTTTTACGGGTGATTTGATTGATTTTGAAAAGTATGAAAAAGAAGATTTTGATAAGTTTAAAACTTTAGGTGTTCCAGTTTATTTTGAAAGAGGGAATCATGAGTTTTATCATTTTCCTGATAAGATATTTGAATATTTATCAGATATTGAAACAATTACTGTTTTAAATAATAAAAAAGTTAATTTTGGAGAACTTGAGATTGTTGGAATTGATTATGAAAGAAGTAATGATTTGTTTAAGGATTATTTGAATGGGATTAAATTAGATGATGATAAGTTTTCTATGCTTTTGTATCATGAACCTAGAAATGTTGAGTTTGCTGCAGGTTACGGGTTTGATTTATTGTTGTATGGTCATACTCACGGAGGTCAAATTTTTCCAGCTACTTTAATTGTTGATTTGATGTATGATTATTCAGATGGATTTTATGAAATTTTTGATACTTTTGTTTATGTGACTGATGGAGCTGGATTGTGGGGTCCTAAGATGAGGCTTGGTTCTCAAAATGAAATTGTTGTTTTTAATTTGAAGAAAACTAAATAATTATTTTAAATTTTGTTTTTATTTTATTTCTTTTTTATTTTTGTTTTTACTTTATTTTATTTATTTTTATTTTTATTTTTGAGTTAATTTTATAATAATTTAATTTTAAATAATATTATGAGAGATATTAATGAAATTTATCAGTTTGCTCTAGCTAGAAAGGGGAGCGATTGTGAGATTTTTGGAAGTTTAAATTTAAAATCTGATTTAGAATTATTAAAAATATCTGATGATAGGTATTTATCTGAGATTTCTAAGAGAGTTTTTCAAAGTGCTTTTAGTTGGAAAGTTATTGAAAATAAGTGGGAAGGTTTTGAAGAAGTTTTTTTTAAGTTTGATGTTAGTAGATTAAATAATATTTCACCTGATGAGTATGAAAATATTATGAGTGATGATAGAATTGTTAGAAATTTAAGAAAAGTTCAATCTGTAATTTTTAATGCAGAGTTTTTTGAACAGATTGCTAAAGAATATGGGAGTTTTGGGAAGTTTTTAGTTAGTTGGCCAAAGGATGACCAGTATGGATTGTATAAGTATTTAAATAAAAATGGGAATAGGTTTGGAATTACTACAACCGCATATTTTTTGCGTTCAGTTGGCTTTGATGCTTATTTTTTAACGCGAGATGTTGTGAAGGTTTTATTGCGTGAGGGTGTTGTTAGTTCAAATAAGTCAGATTATGCTCCAACTTCTAAATCTGATTTACAAGCAATTCAGAATGCTTTTAATGTTTGGAAAAGTCAAAGTGATTTTAGTTATTCACAAATTAGTAAAATTTTAGTTTGTAGTATTGAGTCAGATGCTAAAGAGTTAATTTGAAATGAAAAATTGACTTATTTTTATTTTTTTGAAAAAATAAAACCAAATGTTGGTAAGTCCGTAAAATTATATTCTAAATATTTATAATCTCCCAATTATATTTTTTATTATGATAATTGGTATTGTAGGAAAACCTAATGTAGGTAAATCCGCTTTTTTTAGAAGTTTAACTTTAGCTGATGTTGAATCTGGAGATTTTCCATTTACAACTATTGATGCTAATTCTGCTATTGGGTATGTGAAAACTGAAGACCCTGCTGTTTTTTTTAATAATCATTCTACACCTAGAGATGGATTTGTTCAAGGAGATTGGAGATTTGTGCCAATTGAGATTATTGATGTTGCTGGATTAGTTCCTGGAGCTTCTGAGGGAAAAGGTTTAGGAAATAAGTTTTTAGATGATTTAAGACAAGCTGATGCTTTAATTCATGTAATTGATTTATCTGGATCTACAAATGGTCATGGAGAGAAAGTTGAAATTAATTCTTATAATCCGGCTAATGATATTAGATTTTTAGAGGAAGAATTAAATCAATGGTTTTTTAATGTAATTAGTAAACATTGGAAAAATATTGAAAAAAAAATGAGATTAAAGGATGAAAAAATTGAAGTTGCTATTGGTTCAGTTATTTCAGGTTTAAATATTAATGAAAGACAAATTAGAATAGCTGTTGATTCTCTTGGTTTAACTAAAGATAATGTTGGGGATAATTTATTTGAGTTGTGTAAAAAACTTCGTGAAGTTTCTAAACAGATGATTATTGCCGCTAATAAGTGTGATATTTTAATGGATGATAATTTATGGGAAATAAAATTAAATGCTTTAAAAAAGGAGTTTCCACATTATAAAATAATTCCAGTTACTGCTAATTATGAATTTAATTTAAAAAAAGCAAATGATGCGAAATTTGTTAATTATATTTATGGAGAAGATAATTTTGAAATTATTGATGAAACTAAGTTAAATGATGCCCAAAAGAATGGATTAAATTTAATTGCTAAGGATATTAAAACAATTGGTGGGACTGGTGTTCAACAAGCATTAAATTGTGCTGTTTTTGAATTACTGGAGATGAAACCTATTTATCCTGGTGGTTTAAAGAAAATTGAGGGGAAAAAGGAGAATGTTATTGTTGATTGTTTTTTAATGCATAAGGAGGCGACTGCGCTTGATTTTGCATATAGATTACATACTGATTTTGGAAAACATTTTATTAAAGCAACTGATGTTAAATCTAAAATGATGGTTGGAAAAGATTATGTGTTAAAGTTTGGTGATGTGATTGAAATCACAAGTGGTAAGTAATTTAGTTTAAATTATTTATACTATTTTTATTTATTTGTTTATTTCTATTTGTTTATTTATAATATTAGGAGTAAATTTTTATAGTTGATATTTATAAATAATAAGAATTGTTTAGAATTATGAATATGAGTATTTTGAATAAACCTTGTTATTTAAATGATTATAATGAAAATAATTCTGGGAAAGGATTTAAGGTTTTTTGTGAATTGAATGCTGAGGGTGAAAAATTAAATTTGGAAACAATTTTAAATTATGATATTGATAAACATACTTTTAGGGGAATTGATTCTGGAATTAGGTTAATTGGGTATCAAATTAATAAACAAGAGTTTTGTTTTGATGAGAGAGGTTTTGATTCATATTTAGTTTTGTTTATTTTAAATGATAATAATAAAGTTGGGCAAGTTGCTTATTTAACTAAACCTAAATCTGGGCTTAAGGGAGAATATGAAGGATTTTGTGATGGAGATGATAAATTTGGAGTTGATGAGTTTAGAGATTATTCATTTAGTCAAGGGGTTAAATCTTCGTTAGATTTTGAACCAATGGATGAAAATTATGATAAAATTAAAGTTAGAATTGGTGAATAATTGTTAAAAAAGATAAAAATAAAAATAATTAATTATTTTTATTAGTTATTATTTATTATAATTTAGTATTTATTATTTATTTTTGAAAGTTAGCAGGTTTTGTTCCTGGTTTTGTATATTTTTTAGCTCCTGGGACTACTTTTGTAGGTTTGTTTGGATTTTTCTTGAAAACTTTTTTTTCTTTTTTTTCTTTTACAACAATTTCTGCTTGGATTAATTTACTAAACATTGTTGTTTGTTTGTTTAATAATTTATTATAAGCTGTCATAAATTCTTTATCCTGTTTGTTTCTGTGAAAAATTTCTTGAGCAACTGTTACTCTATCGTTAAATCCTTGACTACCATATTTATCTTCTTGATTAAATTTTACTAAAATATCTAAAATTTGTTTTAGTTTTGAAATTGCTTTCTCGTTCATAATAAAAAAAGTAAGTTTGTTATTATAAGTGTAGGCATTATTAGTATATTAATTAAAACTTGGAGTTAGTTTTTCTATTAAACTTTCTGATTGTTTTTTTGGAGTTTTTTCCCCTTGTTTTGGTATTAAACTTATTTTATCGTGACCTAGTTTTGTTACAAAATATACTTGTTGTAAGTGTTCAGGGATTTGTCTTAATTCATTATCTAATTGATGAAAGTTTTGATTGTTAAAAAAGTTAGTATATGTTGTTTGCTCAATTAATTTATTTTCTAAAAGTTGATTTAATGTTTGTGGGAATCTTATTCCATGTTCTAATGATATAATTTTTGGATGGCCAATTCTCCAATTTAAATGATATTGATTTAAACTTCCTTCAATTATTTCTTGATTTGAGTGGTTAAATAAATTAAATCCATCTAAAATGAGATTAAATTTAGTTTTTTTTGGCAGAGCTGCTATGTATAATCCAGCTCGTGAAGTTTGTGTTTTTAGTGTGTATTGCCTGGTTGTTTTGTTATATGATGGGAAAAATAGTTGATTTCCTAGCAGTGAGTTTTCTGGGAGTTCCATTTATAGAAATAAATAAAAATAAAGTATTTATAATATTTATGTTTTGTTGTTATTAACAGTTACAAATATTATAATTATTATTTTTGTAATTATAATTATTTTTAAAATAAAAATTATTTAGCTGATTTTTCAACTAATGGTCTTTCTCCATCACTTTTTGTGAAAGCTTTAACTATTTCTTCGGCTTGTTGTGCTTCTACATTAATGAAAGAATAATTTCCGTTAATTTTGATACTTTCAGCATTTATTTTAAATCCTACTTTCGATTCTAAAAATTCTAATAATTTTGTTTTATCAAATTTGTCAACTTTTCCTTTTGCTACAAATAATCTTGTTCTTTCAACTACTCCATTATTTTTTTTATTTTGGTTTAGTTTTAGTAATAATGCATTTAAGGCTTTTTCTGGACCATGTGTTTTGATTAAGTCTTTTGCTAAATCGTTGTATTCAAAGTGAGGGTTTGATTCAATGATATTATTTACATCTTTTTTAATGTTGGATACTTTACTGTTAAATACATCTTTATCAGTTGGGATGTCAATTCTGTAAATTGGGAGTTCTGTTTGTTCTTGAATATCGAAAATCATAAACTTTTGTGCTGGCGTTACTAAGGAGATTGCGTGTCCTGATTTTCCAGCTCTACCAGTTCTTCCAATTCTATGAACGTATGATTCTACTTCTTTTGGTAATGAGTAATTAATTACATGTGTTAAATCGTTAATGTCAATTCCTCTGGCTGCTACATCTGTTGCAACTAAAATATTAATTTTTGATTCTTTGAAATCTGTTAAAATTCTTTCTCTTTTGTTTTGTTGGATGTCTCCGTGAATGCAGTCTGCTAAATATCCAGCTTTCTTTAGTCTTTGAGTTACTTCATTTACGCTATCTTTTGTCATAGCGAATACAATTCCATAAAAAGATTCTTCCATATCAATTAGTTTACAAAGAGTTGGAAATTTATCTGATAAGTCGAGCATTATATATTCTTGATTAATTTTTGATTTAGTTTCGATTTTAGATTTTACTTCAACGATTACTTGATTGTTCATATATCTTTTTGATAAATCTTTAATTTTTTGTGGCATTGTTGCTGAGAATAGTAATACTTTTTTGTGTTTTGGTGTGTAGTATAATATATCTTCAATATCATCGATAAATCCCATGTTTAGCATTTCATCAGCTTCATCTAAAATAAAATTTTCTACATTTTCTAGATTTAGAATTCTTTTATCAATTAAATCTAAAACTCTTCCTGGTGTTCCCACAACAATGTCCACTCCTCTATCTAATCTATCAATTTGATATTTCATTGCTGTTCCACCGTACACTGTTAATATTTTTAGTGGGTTTTCTGTTTTGGCGTTTGGTTTTCCGTATGATTCTAAATCGTTTGTTACTTGGATTGCAAGTTCTCTTGTTGGAGTTAGAATAATTACTTTTGGTGTTTTGTTGTGTGGTTTGATTGTTTGGATTAATGGGAGTCCAAAACTTGCTGTTTTTCCACTTCCTGTTTGTGAAATTCCAATAATATCGTGTTTATTTTCAAGCATTAATGGAATTATTTTTGCTTGGATTTTACTTGGATATTCAAATCCTTTCTTTTTAATTGTGTTTAGAATTGTTTCATTTAATCCTAAAGTGTCGAATGTGATTTTTGAGTTCATTTTTAATTATTATTGATTAATATTAATATATTATTAATTTTGTATTATATTGTATTATATAATGTTCTATATATAAAAATTGTATTTGTTTATTTTTAAATAAGACTATTTAATATTATTTTTAGATTATTATTATAGATTAGTTGGTTTTGGTTTAAGACACATTATATTTATATAATCTATTTTAGATATTTATTTATGAGTGAATTTAATATTAAAAATGCTAAAACAAGTTGGGATATGAAAGATTATTATACTAGTGTTGCTGATCCGCAAATTGCCGAAGATGTGAATAAAATATCTTCTCTTGTTGATAGTTTTATTTCTAAATATACTGGGAAAATTTCTGGTTTGGCTGACGATAAGTTTGTTGAGTTTTTTGCCGATGAAAATGAGTATGGAACAATTGTTTCAAAGATTCAAATTTTTATGTTATATACAAGTAGTTTAGATACTCAAAATCAAGATATTTTAAAGAAACAAGGAGAGTTATCTCACAAATTTACTGAAATTTTTAATGGTTTAACTTTTGTAGGGCAAGAGTTTAAGGCTAGAGGATATGATGATTTAATTAGATTATCTGAATTGCCAGAGTTATCTGCTTGGAAGAATTATTTCTATCAAACTGCTCAAAGTATTAAGTATGTTTTAGATGAGAAGACTGAGAAGGCTTTAATGTTTAAGGCTCCAAGTGGTGGTAAGTCTGCTTTTTCAAGTTTATATGAAGAATTGACAGGTTCTTTTGAGTTTAAGGTTCATGATTTTGAAACTGAGGAAGATAAGATGGTTACTGATTCAGAGGTTAGAGCTTTAAGACAGTCTACTGATGAGAGAGTTCGTAAGAATGCTTATGAATCTATTCGTGAAGTTTTTGAAGATGAGAAGACGCAAATTGTATTAGGTAATTGTTATTCTAATATTTTAAAGGATTGTACTAGTGAATTAAATATTCGTGGATATGACCATGTTATGAGTCGTCGAAATAAGTCTGAGGAGCTTTCCGATGATGTTGTTGATACTTTATTATCTGAAGTTGAAAAGTCTTATCCTATGTATCAAAAGTATTTAAAGATTAAGGCTAAGTTAATGGGGAAGGATAAATTAAATGTTTGGGATGTTATGGCTCCATTAGATAAGGTTGAGAAGGAATATACTTTTGAAGATGGTTTGAAATTATTTTTAGATACGATTAAGAAGTTTGATGTTGAGTTTTATGATTTTTCTGTTAATATGTTTGAGAATGCGCGTGTTGATGTTTTTCCTGGGAAGGGGAAGAGAGGTGGAGCGTTTGCTTGTTATGATAAAGGATTTGAGAGTTATGTTTTATTAAATTGGACTAATAAGTTAGGAGATGTTTCTACACTTGCTCATGAGTTAGGACACGCTACACATGGACATTTATCACAAGCTCAAGAGGCGGAAGTTTATTCTACTGGGATGTGTTTAGCTGAGACTGCTTCAGTGTTTAATGAGATGATTTTGTCGGAGACTTTAATGAGTCAAATGTCTGATGATGAGAAGTTATCTTATTTAGATGAAAATTTAGGGAGTACTTTTGCAACTATTCATAGACAAATTCAATATATTTTATTTGAGAGAAGATGTCATAAGGCAATTCATTCAGGTGAGGGGCTTGGTTATGAGGATTTTAATAAGGCTTGGGGAGAAGAGGTTAATAAGATGAGTGGAGATGCAATTGTAAGAGTTGAGGGTGATAAGACTTCAACTTGGAGTTCAATTCCTCATATTTTTAGAAGTCCGTTTTATTGTTACGCTTATAGTTTTGGAAATATTTTAACTTTTGCTTTGTATAATAAGTATAAGGAAGAAGGGGAAAGTTTTATTCCTAAGTATAAGGAGTTTTTAAAGTCTGGAGGGAGTTTGCCTCCTGCTGAATTAGTTAAGAAAACGATTGGAATGGATATTTCTAAGCCAGAGTATTTTCAAAGTGGACTTTCAGTTATTGAAGGGATGCTTGATGATTTTGAAGCTCTAGCGGCTTTAAAATAAATTTTTAATTCTTCTGATTTCGACAAACGAAGTGCGGAAGAATTGAGAAGAAATAAAAATACTATATTTCTTTTTCGCGGAAATCGAGCGAAAAATATTAATTTAAATTCTAAATAATTTTAACGAAGTGTTAAGAAATTATTTGGAATTTTCTATTTTATTAAACCTTATCAAATTTTCATTAATTTGACAATCTTCTCCACCAATATTAATTGATTTTAATGGAGAATTATTTGTTCCAGATTTAATATATAAATTGTTTCCGTAAATCCCTTCAATTGAATTTGAAGTTAAAGAATTTGAACTTTGTGATTCTACATTTACTAATGTTGAGGATGAAAATTGAGTAAACCAACCTTGGAAACCTACAACTGAAATAACTGCTACAACTAAAAGTAGTGCTGTTGCAACAACTGGAGATATCGCATGTTTATTTTTTCTAATTTTAAATGTATTCATAATAAAATGATATGACATATATTATATATATTTAAACTTTTTAAATTAGTAGTTATAAAAAAATTACGTATTATTTAGGATAAATTAATTATAATTATTTAGTAATTTGTTTTGAATATGACAAGAGTTTATAATATAATTTATACTAGTTTTTTCTATGAATAAAAATTTTATTTTATTAATATTTATTGCGTTTATTGCAGGATGTGTTGGAGTTAATTCAGAAGTGAATTCAAGTGAAATTTTAAATAATTCTGTTGAAAATGTTAATAATTCAGATTTAAAAAAAGTTGAAAATATTGCTGATGAAATTGAGAAAAAAGAAACTTTATCTGAAGAAATAATTGAAAAAGTTAAAGAAAAACCTCAAATTGTTAAAGAGGATTCAACTAATGAGGAATTAGTATCAGAAGTTTTAGAAATTAAGGAAGAAATTAAAAAAAAGGAAATAGTTGAAACTAAAAAATCTTCATCTAAAAAGTCTGAAGAAACTAAAGTAAATGTTGAAATATATAAATATCCTTTTGAGGTAGATGGGAAAACTATTAATATGCAGTTTTATAATAATTTAGATGATATTGAAAAATTAAATTATAAAATTGGAATTAGTAAAGAAGAATTTTTTGAGACTGAAACTTTTGATTTTATTTTTAATTCAAAACCTTCAAGTAATGGGGCTGTTGTGAAAGTTTCTGGAAGATTATATACTTTAATGAGTATTGGGTTTGGATTTCCTTTAAATGCTTTAGAAGATATTATTAGTTCTGATGAAATTACTTGTGCTGATTCAACACTTTCTAATAAATTGATTTTATTTGATTCAGATTATACAAGTAATGAAGTTTTGTATGATTCAGAGACTGGATGTATTGAGTTTAAAACTACTTCTCAAGAATTAATGGGTTCACTTGGTGATAAGTTTTTATTACATATTTTAAATTAAAAGAAATTTTAAAATTTCTAAAAATTTTAAATAAATTTATTTTTTATTTTAAATCATATTTTTATTAAAATATAAAAATAATTTCAATTAAATTTGTTTGAATAGTTTAATTATTTTCTTTTAGTTTTGAGTTTTTTTTAGTTATAATTTTATTTATACTAAGTTTAATTTAATTTAATTTATGTTTAAAAAGATAATATTAGTTACGATAATGATATTATTTAATTTTAATTATATTTATTCTTATGTTGGAGGTGATGGAAGTTCTCTTAGACCATTTGATATTACAACTTGTGAAGAATTGTATATTTCAACTAAATCTGAATCAGAGTATTTTATTTTAACAAAAAATATGAATTGTGTAGAATCTTTAAAACAAAATTCTAATTTTTATCCTGAATCGAGTAATTGGACTTTAAAGTTTTTAGATAATGAAGATAAATTGCCAAATTTGAAATATAATGGTTATAAAGTTATTTTTGAAGAGATTGAGGAGGGTGAAGAAGTTGAGATTGTTCCTAAAGATTTATTTGATATTGAGTTTAGAGTTTATGGGTCAGTTGTTAATTTTGTTAATGAACTTAGAGCTATTGGAACTTTTGAAAATTTTGGATATGATCCAACCCCAGTAAATTATAGTTTAGTTTTAGTTGATTTTCAACAAACTATGTTAAAGGAGATTACAGGAAGTTTAGTAGTTGAAACTAATGAATTAATTAATTTTGATTTAGAAGAGTTTAAAGATGTAAATTTAAGTGTTGGATTGTATGATTTTATTTTTATTACTAACTATGGAGATAATGTTACTGATAAATTTTCTCAAAGTTTTAGAATTATTGAGGGTGAAGAAAAGCAAATTAATATGAAGGATAATTTGAATATTGTTATATATATTGTAAGTTTTATGGTTTTTGTTTTTATTTTATTTAATATTATTAATGCTATGAAGTCTAATGAAAGTTAATAGTTATTTTAAAAATAAAATTTACTTAAAGTATGTTTATATTATTTATAGAATTTATTTATTTTATTTTATTTAATTTATTTATAGAAAAGTTTTATAATTTAGGTTGTTTTAGGTATATTTATGAATAAAAATATTACTTATCCTGTTGAGAATTATTTTTCTAATTTAACTAGAATTAAATTTAGTTCAACTGGACATAATTTGTTAAAAGATAAACATATGGAATTTCAAGATAATTTAAATCATTATTTTAAACAATTTGATGTAAATTCTATTTCTTCATCTATGGATGGTTCGTTACTTGGAAGTATTGTTCAAACTTCACATGAAAATTTAATTAATGAGAATATATATAATATAAATTATAATTTGTATTTAACTTCTTTAATTACATATTTTGAGAGTTTTTTTAGAGATTTATTTGTTGAGTTAATTAATCATAAATTTTCTGAGTCAAAAGGTGTTTTGGATTTTAATAAAAAGTTTACATTTTCTGAAATTGATTTGTATAAAGATGGGAAAATTACAAAGGGAGAAATTATTTCACAAAATTATAAGTTTCAAAATTTAGATTCAATTAGAAAAGCATTTGATTTAATTGGTTTAGATTTTTTTAAGTTACTTGATTTGGAAAAAGGAAGAATTGATAGATTACGAGTAATTTTAGGAAAAAGGCATTCAATTGTTCATGGTGGAAAGTCTGCTAAGAGTTCTAGTTTTGAGGAGATTAATGATTTAACTAATTTTTTTTATAAGATTGGAGTAGATTTAGTTATTAATTGGTTAAATGATTTGGAATGTAGTGAAAAATCAAAATTAAATTCTAAAAAATAAATTAATTAATTTTATTAAATTAAATATTTTAAGTTTTGCTTAATTCTTTTGTGGTTAAAATATTATTAGTTTTTCTAGTAATATTTTAATAGTTTGTATTTAAAATTTGTAGTTTATTTTGTTGTGACATTTTTTTATAAATAAAATATTCTTTTTTTAGATTATATTGTGGATACTCGTAGAAGTTTTTTAAAAAAAATATTTGGAACTGGTCTTTTAGCTGCTGGTTTTGGTTCAGGTAAAATTAGTGCTGAACCTAGCTTAAGTTCAAATTCTAGTTATCAAAGTGGTAATTTAAGTTCAAATGATAAAATTGATTTATCTTATGTTATTAAAAAATTACATTTTAAAGAAGAGTTAAGTGTTGATGAGTGTCAAGTTTTATTTGATTATTATGTTTCAGTTTGGTATGAGTTTAATTTTCCAGCAGGTTATAGTAATGCTGGTTTTTATCAAAAGAAAAAAATTATTAAAGAAAAATTAGATGAACAGGGATATAATTTTATTATGGGAATTTTGTATATGGGAATATCAAGATCGAATTTTTATAGTGAAAATGGATTTGTTTTAAAACCAGTTTTTGAGATTATGTTACAAAATTTAAATATTGAAAAAGGATTATTAAAGAAAAATTTTTTGGAAGATTTAAGAATTTTATTTTTACTTATGAGAGATAGGTATTATTCAGTTTTGGTTAAAAAATATTTATTTGAGAATTTAGGTTCCTTGCTCGGTGATGTTGATTCTGAAATTAATTGGTTTAATAATAAGATTAATGAAATTAAGTATTCTAGTTTGAGAGTTTTTATGAATGATAAAGGTGTGAATTATAAAGATTACCCTAAATTAATTGAAAAAAAAATTATTGATTATATTTATTCAAAAGAAGATTCTGATAAATTGTTGTTAAGATTGCTTAGACATGTTAATAAAAAAGGTTTAGAGTTGTCAGATATTAATATTCATAAATTAAGTGAAATTACTAAGTTTTCAATTAATTCAGTTTCTTTAAATCCTCAGTTAAGAGAGAAAATTGATAAGTTATCAAATAAATTAAATGTGAATTCTAAATTAGTTAATTTATTATGTTTAATTGAAACTTCTTATGGGTATGGTTCTAGCACATCTCATGCTGGGGCTCGTGGACCAATTCAAGTTATGCCTAAAACTTATGAAAGATTTACTAAAAAGAAAAATTTTAGTTCTGCTAGTGATGATGAATTAATTGAGGCTGGAATTTTAAATTTAATTAATTTTATGCAAGAGTTAGATATTAATATTTATGGGACTCATCCTTTTAGTTATATTGATTTGTTTATGATTGGAGTTAGTTATAATGCTGGAAAAGATAGTTTGTATAAATTAGTTAGAAAAAAGGATTTTAAGTTAACTTTGGAACCAATTAATTATCATCAATTTTTATATTTTTTATATTCAGGTATTGTAGAATTTAAATAAAGAATTTTAAGTTTTTTATGTTGAGTTTTATATAATTATTTATATTAGATTTTATTTTTAAAGTAACAAATCTTTTTAAGTCAAATTTTTAAAAAATCAAATATGAAAAAGAAAAGTATTGGTTTTACAATGTTAGGGACTTTGTTTTTGACAGGTTGTGCAGGTGTAGATTTAACTGAAGTTTCAGATGAAGATCTTGCAAGAATTTCAGAAAAAGCAGTAGTTTGTAATGCTCCATATATTAGAGTTGGAATTGAGTGTTGTTTGGATGTTGATAACAATAATATTTGTGATAGAGATGAACAAGTTAATGAAAATGGTGATGAGAATTATCAGGATGATTTAGTTGATGAAGTTTTTGAAGATTTTGAAAATGATGAAGAAATTGGTTCTGAAAATGAGTTAGGTGATTTATTGGATGAAGAATTTAATGAGATTGATGAGTTAGAAGAAGAATTTGAGGAACTTGAAGAAGAGTATAATGAAATGCTTGATGAGATTGAAGAATTAGAAGAGGAATTAGAAGAATTAGAAAGGGAAAGATTTGAAGATGAATCTGATGAAGAAGAGTTTGAAAATGAGGATTTTGAAGATCAAAGAGAGGATGATGAGTTAGAGTTTGAAGCTGATGGAATTGAAGTTGAGTATGATAAAGAAAAACAATTAGTTTCTGTTGAATGGGAAAAGTTAGATGATAAGGAGATGTTTAAGTATTATAAGGTTTTAATTTCTAATGATAATCCTGATATGACTTATCCTGAAACTTCTGCTGTTTTTGTTGGACAAGATGTTAATGAACATAAGTTTGATATTTTAACTAAAAAGTTAGAGAAGGGAGTTAATTATTTTAGAGTTGGTTATGTTTTAACAAATGGTGAAGTTTATCATACTGAAACTATTAAAGTAATTATTGAATGATTATATTCAAATTATTTTTTAGTTTTTAGTTTTTAGTTTTATTTTTAATATTTTTTGTGTATTTTATTATATTAATAAGATAATTTATTTAGACATAATGTGCTCACAAAGTTTTATAATATGTTGTTTGTAGATTTATTTTATGAATAGTAAGATTATTGTTTCTGAAAATAGACCATGTTTTTGTAATTCTGGTAAAAAGTTTAAAGTTTGTCACGGTTCAGGTGTTAATGAAGAAGCTTTAGATACGTATAAATTAAATTTTTTATTAAGAGATGTGTATGGGAAGTGTATTAATTATTTTGATAGAAAGTTTGATTTAAAAGAGTATATTGAACATTATAAAGTATATTCAAATGTTCCAAAGGATGATAAGAATGAACATAAGTTTAGTTTTAGGTTTATTGAATTTTTATTGTTACGAGCAAAAATTAAAGACCAAGATAAGTTTTTGTATGATGATATTTTAGGAGCTGGAATTTTTACTGAAACTGAAAAGTTATTTTTAAAACAATTAAAAGATAATTCTCATTTTGGGATTTATCAAGTTAAAGATGTAAATTTTGAAACTTTTTTTATTAAATTAGAGGGAATTTTTGATAAGAATGTTTATGAGTTTTATGATAAAGAAGCTTCTAATATTTTAAAGACTGGAGGATTAGTTTATGGTAGAGTATTTAGAGTTTTTGATAGAGTTGGAATTTTACCTACATTTAATTTTAAAGGTCCTGAACATGTAAAACAAGGAGATTTAGAAAAATCTGTTGAATCTTTTTCTAAAAGGTTAGAACATTTACAAAAAGAAGATTCGGATATGGATTTTAAAAAATTCATTAATTCTATTGAGTATGAAATTTATGGTGGAGATAATCCTTATGAAGTGTATAAGTATGATGATGCTTTTGAGAAATTTCAAAAGGAACATCCAGATAAAGACATTGATGATTTTTTAGATGAAATTGAAGATGAATTATTTGAAATTCATACTAGAGATAATAAATAATTAATTAATTAAAAAAATTATTTATTTAATATTTGTTTCCTAAATCTGTATCATTAAATAAAATATCATCTAAATATCTATCTTTTTTTATTCCATTAAAAAATAAATTTAAATCTTCTAAAGATGGAATTAATCCTAGTTCTATGTTTCCTTTAACTTTTGAATCAAGGTCTAGTTCTAAAGGTGTGAATGATTTTGCTTTTTTAAGATTATTATCATTTTTGTATAATAACCAAAGCATTGCCATAGTTGGACTTCGGTTTGTTCCAGCTTCACAGTGGATAATTGATTTTTGTTTGTATTTATCGATTTTTTCCATAGTTTTAATAAAACCATAAATTGTATTAAAACCCATAAATCCCAATTCTGAAATTGGAAACCAATGAAAGTTTGCATTTATTGATTCATTGTATGAATTCATTTGGTATGGGGTGGATGAAACATTTATGTAATTTTTGATTGAATTTGCAATTTCTAATGTGATTCCATCTTCCATTGGTGATGATGCTACTGTAATGTAATCAAATTTACCTGATAATTTATAACCAGTTGTATTTGTTTTTGGTTGATTATACCAGTGTAATTTTGGATTTTCTAAACTCATAATATATTTATGGAATTTATAATATTTAAATTTATTTAAATTAAATTTATTTTTTATTAGGTTTTAGTTTCTTTTTTTTATTTTTAATTAAATATTCTTTTATAATTAATTTATTTTCTTTTTTTGTTTTACCTTTTTTAACTTCAAAAACTATAAAGAACATTGTAAAAAAGATTAAGATTGTAAATACTACAAATAAAATAAATTGTATAGAATCTTTATAAAAATTAGAAATATAAAAATCTTGAATAAATATATCTTTTACATCTGTGTTGTAAATTGTGCTTAATACTATAGAATATTTTCCAGGTTCAAGTTCTAAATCTTTAAATTCTTCAAATTCAAAACTTAGAGATTCTTGGCTTTGAACAGTAATTATTTTATCAACTGATAATACTTTTTGAACATTAGAATCATATAAAATTAGAGTATATTGTAATTGTGTTGTTTCATATCCAAAATTTTCAAATGTTCCATATCCTGATAATTGTTCTATATCTCCAATTTGGTTTTTATATATATTAAATGTTATATCAAATAGTTGTTTAGGGATATTTTCATTATGAGTTTTAAGTATTACTGATTCAGAGTTTGAAGTCCCAATTATTGTGAGAAAAGATAATGTGAAAAATATAATACTTAATTGATATAATATTTTTTTTATTTTTAATTTTAAATCCATTTTGGTTTTGTAAAATTGTCTATTTATTAATTTATTAATTTTATATATAATAAAGTTAAGTTTTGTGAATATAAATTGATTGTTTAAAATATGTAGCAAGTAACACAAATTTGGAAAATAATTTTGTATTTAAATCGAATTCTTAAAATTAAACTAAATTTTTATAAATTAAGTTCTATATATTTTAATTATGACTGATTTAAAAACTGATTTTATGAATGATTTACAAAAGGTTTATGAGATTTCAAATGGCTTAAATGCTAATTTGAATTCTTTTTACAAGTGTTTTGAAGAAAATGAGTTTGGAGATAAAAAAAAAGCTAAATTTATTGATGATTTTTTAGAATCAATTGAGTTTGAAAAAAATGATAAAAATAGATTATCTGTAATTCGTAGATTAGTTACTTTAAAGGATGATTTTTTAATTTCTGAAATTGAAAGTAATGATTTAGATGCAGAATCTAAAAAAGAGATATTAGCATCTAGTTATAGTTGGGCTGGAAGTTATCATATTTCAATGTTTGAAGAATTAATTTATGAAATGGAGGAAAAAGAGTTATTAACTCCATTTTATCGAGAATTAATTAAAGGTGTGAAATCAATTGGTATTTCTTTTACTCAATTAGATGTTTCTTGGGATTCTGCTATAAATGAGATTAATTCTATTTTGTTAAATAAATTTGATAATAAAGTTCAAGAAGCTATTAGCTTTGTTCATAAGAATAATTTAATGGATAAATTACCTGATGGATCTATTGGAGATAGAAGTTATTCAATTTTAGTTGAAGATGAAGATTCAAGTTGTGGGTTTTCAACTCAAAGTTATGGAGAATTTTTTGAAGTTGAAGTTGATGAGATTTGTTCTAAGTTACATGATTTAATTTTAGTTTTAGATGAATTGTCTGATGATGTTTTTGATATGAAAGATAATTGGAATAAGTATTTTGAGAGTTTAATTCATGCTTTATCTGAAAGAGATTGCGATAATTTAATTTCTGTTTGGCGTGATGTTGATTTTGCTTGGATGGATGTTGATTGTCCAATTCAAGTAGGACATTGTATGGAGTATTATAATGATAATATTAGAAATTGTGTGGAGATTGAGTGGGATTTAAGAGTTGTAAATCCTAAGCGAAATGATGCTAGCACAGTTGTATCTGCTACAAAAAGTATGTATAATGAGTATTTAAGTAATGATTCAAATTGTTTGGATTGTAATAATATTTTAGATATTAAGTCTGTTTCACTTGAGGGATTAGATAATGTTCAATTATATGTTGGAAAACCATTATTATATTTTGCAAAATTTTTTCATGGATTTTTTTCAGCTCAAGTTGTTCCAAATGATGAATTTGTAAGTTCTAAGAGAGGAAAGAAAATTTTTGCTTTTGCTGATTTTATTTTAGAATTAGAGAAAACTGCTCCAAATATGAAGTTATCTAATAAAGTTTTTGGAAAAGAGTTTTTAGATGAATTGAAAAAAGTTGCTTGTGAAACTCCTGATATTTGGCATAAAATATATTCAATTTCTACAATTGGGCATGAGTTTGGACATATTTTATGGAAAGGATGTGATTCTGAAATTAAGATGAATGGGTCTGGAAATTTTAAAAATATTGAGGAATATAAAGCTACAACTGGAGGTTTAGTTTCTTTTTTTAAATCAGATGAAGTTGAAACTTATTGGAAAGAAGTTTTTTATGATGTTGTTGAGAGGGCTGTAAAATTAATTGCTTGGAAGAAAACTAAATCAGTTTGGCCATATTATTGTGAAGGTTTAGTTCATTTAACTGGATTGTTTGAAACTGGAGTTTTAAATTTTGATTGTGAAAATGAAAACCTTAAGATTGATATGTCAAAAGAGAGTTTTAATAAGTTTGCGGGATGGACAATTAAAAATTATGAACAATTATTTAAAGTTTATTTAGATAAAGCTGATGCTAGTTTATTTTTAGATAATTTTGCTAAAAAGGATGATTTAGGATTTTTTATGCCTGTAAATTTGAAAGTTTATGGATTTGTTGATTGGTATTATAAATTATATGAAAAGATTGGTCGAGAAACGTTATAAAAATATTTTTTTAACAATGATTATGAATTAAAATTTTAGTGCGGACGAAGTTCGTGCGGATTTTAATGAAATAATGTTTGTTAAAAAAAATCTATATAAAGAATTTCTCTAAATCTGAGAAATTCATAAATTTTAAATTATTTTTAATTTTAGGGAGTTTACGAACGTTAAAAAATTAAAATTAATTTTGTATTTTCCTTTTTTTAAATACATTTATTTTTAAATGTATAATTTTATTTTTATTCTATGAGTCAATTAATTCACAAAGGTAAAGTAATTTTGCCTAATGTTAATGTTATGAAATCTATTTGGAGAATTTCTGTTGGTTTGATGTTTGCATCTAAAAAAACAATTGAGAAAGGAGCTTGTTTAGTTATGCCATCATCACAAGATGTTCGGTTTGGAAGTTCTGTTACAATGTTTTTTTGTTTTTATCCTTATCATATTTTATTTGTAAATTCTAATATGGAAGTTGTTGATAGAATTGTTTTAAAGCCTTGGAGGGCAAGTTATACTCCAAAAGCACAAGCAAGATATGTATTTGAGTCAACTGCTGGTAAGTTTAATGATATTAAGATAGGAGATAAAGTTGAGTTAGTTGAGTAAATATTGTTATTTAGTTATTTATTTTATATAAACAAAATATTTATAATGAAAAAAATTAAATTAATATTTATGTTTAAATTTAAAATAAAAAAATTAATTTATAGTAATAAAGCTATAAGTCCAGTTGTAGCTACTGCTTTACTTTTAGTAATTGCTGTAACTGCTGTAGTTGGATTTCAAGGTTGGTTCACAACATTTAGTTCTGGAGTTTTTGTGGATGTTGAAACTCAAACTAGCTCTTCAAACTCTGTGACTGTTGAAGGATTAGTTGGAGAAAAATTATATGTAAACTCAGCTGGGAATTCTTCTATTAATTCTATTAAAATTAATGATGTTGATTGTAATTT
>AYRE01000003.1_pt1 | contig 55313 bp, 50 predicted proteins | sample 183791 | NCBI WGS metagenome assembly AYRE01 (sample SAMN02391470, study PRJNA226580) | bioreactor metagenome | isolation source: day 6 sample from continuous culture bioreactor with low C:N ratio... | place: Germany: Bremen | reverse complement strand
TAAAAACTACTATTTAACATAAAAACTACTATTTAACATAAAAACTACTAATTTTTGCAAGACAATACTAAAATTATATTATAATTATCTTATTAAATATTAAATATTGTATTATTAAACTAAAATTAATCTATAAACCAATTAAAACTCATAATAAATACAATTACTATAATTACTATAATTACCATAATTAACTAAACTATTTTACTTATTTTACCTATATTAACTAATCAAAGTTCATATTAACTAAATACAAGATATACAATAATAAAAATAAAAATTATTCAAGTATTAAAATTAATAATATCTAAATTTTCTCTCCACAATATTTCCTTAAATATTCTAAAATTCTATCTTCTCTTCCCTTAATAAATAAATAATATACTCTTTAAATCCTTCTATCTTACTAATACAACCTATTATTACTAAGTATATCATCAACATTATTTTGTTGTCACTTTCAAAAGTATCACTTATAAATGAATTATATATATATTATATATAATAGAAATAAATAAATAATAAAATAGGTAACCAAAGCTAAAATAATTTCATTTAGAACTATAATAACTTAACAGACTTAAATCTATATAACATAAAAACTTGTTTTTTTATTAATCTGCTAATATAATTTAAACAAATAAATTAATCATTAAATTATTATTAAAATATCATTTAAACACTATTAAACTATATTTAATTAAATTTAAACACACAATACTAACTTTATAATATAAGTTAGATTATTAAACAAACAAACATTAATATTATTATATAATCAAAATCAAATACCTATGTATTTATTTATGATAACTAATTAAAAATGATTGACAAATTTAGAATCGAACATAATATGGAACAAATCTTGTGTAATACATGTAAACGTATTAACCCTGAATACTATGAGATGACACTACAATTAAAATTTGAATTTTTTGATAATATCATGGAACTAAAAGAACAATGTATGAAAATCTTAATGGAAAACTTTACAACTATCAACAAAATTGATGAAGCTGACGATGGTTACTTTGTTTTCTTTAGAGACCATGGTCAAATGAACAAAATTGCAACTCTATTTGGAAGAAGATGGTTAATCTTAGATAAAAGAACATCTAAAATTATGGGTCAAGATAAAATGACACAAAAATCTTTATACCGACACACACAAAATTTAACACTTGTAAACTTAAATACAAAAGACACTGTTATGATTAAAGGAGTAGAATATTGGATTAAAGCAATTAACAAAGGTGGAACTTTAATTTTAAGAAGAACTGATAACGGTGCAAAATACCAATGCACATATAAAATGATTAAAGATTATTTTCAATTAGTTAAAAAATATGATAAAAATACAGATCCTAGCCATTTAGCAGATAATGCAAAAGATGAAGACAACGAATCTGATATTAATTCAGACGATTCAAATAATAAATAATTTTATTTTTATTTTTATTTTATTTATTTATTTATCTAAATATATATTTGTATTATTTGTAGTTTTCCAAACGAATAAATCAAACCAAATAGTTCCATTCCAAAAATATTAAATCAATCATAAACTAACATTTAAACCAATTATTTCCATAAGAAACATAAATTTCAAAAAAATAAAATTATTTTTTCGAGTTCACAATATATATGATTTTTTTTAACAAATAATTCTAAAAAAATTGTTTAATTTAATCAAATTAGGGCTAATATTAGATGACTTTTTGATATATAATGAAAAAAATCAAAAAAACTTGTTCATTCTTTAAAACATATCTCCAATCGCAATCAAGGTGTCTCTCTAACAATAAATCACTTATATTTTATCTATTTTAATTATTTTTAAAATTAATCAAATATTAAAAAATAATTTCATAAATTCTTCTAAATTGACAATTTAAAGTCCATATTAGTCAATATGTAAAATATCTGATTTATTTATTTTTATGATATTTTTAAATATTTTAAAATTTAAATATAATCTCCACTAGAAATAATTACAACTACTCACTCATAATTTAACCTAAACTTATCAACTAGAAAACAAATATAACTTTTAAAATTCATAATATTAACTTTTTGAAAAATCATACAAATAATTCATATAAAAAGTATAAATTAACTCAAATTTCATTTTTACTATTATAATAAAACAAACAAATATTAAAACTAAACTCCTTTAAAATACACTTATAATGAAAAAATTCACTAATACTTTCTCTAAAAAAGGACAAGCTGGAACAGATTCAGCTCTAATTCAACTTTTTTACATTATCTTAGGAGTTTTTGTTTTACTAACATTTGTAAAAATAATATTCTCTTTTCTTGATTTAAACGAAAGATCAAATAATGATATTGTAACAAAAAACGCAAACTCAATTGCAGAATTTAAAAAATACTCTGACAAATATGAATCTTTAGCTCCATGTTACACAATGTTAAAAATAGGTCAACTAGAAAATTATCAAAATGTTGAAGATGAAAATACAAAAGATAAATCTTACGCCTTAATTATTTCTGAAACTGGTGTATACAAACACGATCTTTTAACAATGGATAAATTTTACAAAAACCCAGATTCTCAACTAACTAAACCAGTTATTAAATTTGAAGATAAAGTTGTATTAGTAACCGATAATACTTATCAAGGAGATGTATTTGACGATATTTTTTTAATTTCATCTGATGAATTTTTAAATTTTGATAAAAATGTAAAATATATTATTTTAATACCTGAATTTGATAATGCAAATACTTACACAACCTCAGAAATAAGAGAAGATAACTCAAAATCTTGGTATGAATTTGGAGATAATGAATATCAAATTGATGGTTCAAATTATTTAGTATATAGTCCTCAAAGTAAATTCTTTTTCATATCAGCAAGTAGTTTATCAGATTCATTTATTTTTCCAGAACTATGTTCTTACAAAACTTTACAAAATAAAATTAAAACTGATAAATATGAAGAAATGAATGGAAGATCAATTCCCTATAGTTTATATGATATATATTTTAGTATTTTTAAAGATGGTAAAGATACTGGATACAAATTTACTTGGTCAGATGAAATTATTTGTGAAAAAAATAATACTAAATTAAATTGTAACACTGAACTAGGAATTCTTGATGCATATAATTTAGAATATGAAGATTTTATTATTGAAATTGAAACATATATGGTAGAAAAACTAAAACTATCTAATTCAGAATTTGACTTAAACCTAAAAGTAACTTACAAAGAACTAACTCCTCAGCAAGCCAAAATAAGAAAAGAATCAAATTCCAAATTTGAATATCTTAATTATATGTATGTTTTTTCATCCTCAAGAAAACACCCAAATTTAGAATTTTACACAAGCGATGAATTAGAAAATAATAATATATATGATTTAAGTTTATTTAATAATGATAAAATAAATCATTGTGAAACTAATGAATGTAATTATTTATATTTTTACAATCAAAAAATTTACTTTTATCTACATTCAGATTTAGGCAAAAATATTTATGCTGCTATAAATGAAGATTATTTTCAAAAAAAAGTTAATCCAAATAATAAATATGGTTATGATTTATATTTTAATGGTGAATTAATTGATGAAAAAAATATTGATATTGATAAAACTCACTCATTTGGTTCAGGTGATAGTAAAGATATTTATGAAATTGATGGGATTGAAGTTACAAAAGGAAACAGATTAGAGATATATAAAGTTTTAATGTCAAAAGAACAATTTAATAGTATAAGTGAGTATAAATAAAATGGAACATAAAAATAATAAATTAAAATCAAAAAAAGCAATGGCAACAACAGCATTAATTGGAATTGTAATTTCATTACTATCAATGTATATTGTATCTGACTATATATTTTCAACTTCCAATATTGTATCAACTCAAGCTGAAGATTTAAAATGTAGACAACTATTAAACTTAAAAGAATCATCAGGATATAAAATTTTTAACTTTTTTTCAGATTTAAACACAAATTGTGTAACTGAAGAATATGAAATAGATTCTAAAGAAAAAACTGACCAATTTAAACAAATCGCAAACTCTATGAGTAAATGTTGGTATAGGTATGGTGAAGGAGAATTAGATTTTTTATCTAACTTTAACACTGAAGGAAGCTGGTGTTTTACTTGCGCAAAATTAAGTTTTGAAGAAAAAGGAAACATTTATCCATACTCAACAGGTAAAGATAGTTTTGTTGAATGGACAAAAAATAATAAAATTAATACAAAAGATGGTCAAGATTTAACATACCACAATTATATGAATTTAAAATATGTTAATAATGGAACTTCTTCAGCTAAAGAATTAAAAAGTTTAATTGCTGATTTAGAAGAAACCACTGTTGAATCTGACGGTTTAAGTCAACCAATTATTAACGCTTTATATGAAAAAAATATTGAAATTTTTGATTTAGCTCAAAAAGAAATAAATACTAATGAAAATTTATTTATTGTATATCGTTATGACAGAATTCCAAAATCTCAAATGGAACTTTTAACTGATGTGGGTATTGGTTTTGGAGTTGGATTTGCTGCCGAAACTGTTCTTGTAGCTGGAGCAGGAATTGTATTAGCTCCATTCACCGGGGGAACTAGTTTAATCTTAACTGCTGGAGCAGTTACAAAAGCAGGAATTAAAGCTAAAAATGCTTATAAAGTTACAGCATCAATACTTAAATTTAACAAAATTATTGATAAAATTGGGGATACAATTAAATTATCAAGATTAAAAAGAGCTACAGAAGTTTTAATTAAAGGAGGGGAACTAACAGTTAAAGCTACAACAAAAGTTGTAAATAAATTACCTACTGAATACAAAAAATTTGGTGAACATTTATTAGATATTGCTCACAAGTTAGAGGAAGCTGAAGTTAGAACATTTCATGAATTATCAGATAAAGCTAGAACATCTCAAGATACTTTAAATAAATTTCATCAAATGACTGATAAAGCAATCGATGATAATATGTTAAACTCAAACGCAATTAATAAATTAGTTGAAATTGAAAAAAGTAAAGTTACACAAAAAAATAAATTACTTGAACTTCAAGATAAAATCAAAAATGTAGATATTTCAACATTAACTACTACAAAAGAAAAAGAAGAATGGATTGAAAATGCTAAAAATTATATGTCTGGAGTTAAAACATTATCAATTGCTGCAGCTGGAGCAATAATTAATGGTGAACAAAATTCAAATTATATTCAATATGTTGATGCATTAAACCAAGAACAATATTATAGATTATGTGGACCTGAACCAATAACTAATTAATTATTTAATAGAAAAAATAATTAGTAAAATAAATTACTCAATTTATTTATATCTTTATTTTTTTATAGTTTATTCATACTTATTTTAACCTTTATTTCACATTTTCTTTTTAAAAAAATTATATTCTAATTTTAAAACACCAAAACTTTAAATATAATATTTCGACTTATTTTAATAGTTATGAGAAAACAATATTTAATAATATCAATTTCCACATTTATAATTTGGACATTATTATCTATTGTATTATATTTTAGTTTAAAATAAATAACATAAATTTTATATTATATTTACAAATGACTCAAGAAAAAAAATTAGCAATTATTATGCTTGGAGCTCCAGGTTCTGGAAAAGGAACACAATCTGAATATCTAGAAAAAAATACTGGATTTAAAAGATTTGTAATGAGTGATTTAATTAAAAAAGAATTACAACCTGGAACTGAACTACACAGACAAATTTTCAAAGAAGGAGTATTATTAGAAGATAAACAAATTTTTGAAATATTTAGAAAACATTTTGACGGAACTCGTAATGTAATTATTGACGGTCTTCCAAGAACACTTGACCAAGCTTATTGGTTATATGGATTTTTAATGAACCACCACTACGAAATTGAATTAGTTTTCTTAAATGTTGATGAGAAAAAATTAGTTCAAAGAATTACATCAAGATATTATTGTCCATTATGTCACAAAGGTTACAATACACTTGTATTACCACCAAAAGTTGCTGGAAAATGTGATGATGATGGTGAAATATTAATTCAAAGAGAAGATGATACAAAAGAAACTTTTGTTGATAGATTACAAACATTTGATGAAGTTAAAGAAGTTATTTTAGATGTGTATAAAGGAGATATCACAGAAGTTAATGGTGATGAAGAAATTGAAAAAGTTTCTCAAAATATGTTAAGACAAATTATTATGCGTAAATAATAACAAATAATCTCAATTATTTTGACCTCAATGAACCATTGCGTTCATGTGAGGCTCACTTTCTATTTACATTGTAACTTAAATGAGAAACATAATTTTAACTATAAAATTTAATTCTAAATCCAAATCTTTAAATAAAAATAACACTAGATATTTCTTATGAAAACATTTACACTCTCAACTGGTTCTTCTGGAAATTCATTTTATGTAGAAAGTTCATCAAAAATTAAAGTGTTAGTTGATTGTGGTTTATCTTTTACAAAAACAAGAGAAATTTTATTCCAAAAAGATATAAATATTAATGATTTAGACGCTATATTAATAACGCACGAACACTCAGACCATATTTCTGGATTAGATCAAATATTAAAACAAACAACAATACCTGTATATATTTCTCAAGGAACTTTTGATTTTTTAGAAATAAAAAAAACTGACCAAATTAATATTGTAGCACACCATAATTCTTTTACACTTAATGATTTAAATGTATTAGTCTTAAGTAGAGCTCACGATTCTAAAGAAGCAATATCATTTATTTTTAACGATCATCATAAAAAACTTGGAATTTTTACAGATTTAGGACACGTTGATAATGAATCTAAACATATTTTAAAAACTCTAGATATAATTTATTTTGAAACAAATTACTGTGATGAAATTATTTCACAAAAAAAAGAACAGTTTCACCATCATTATATTAATCGTTTAACTTCAAATGTAGGTCATTTAAGTTTAATTCAAGCAATTACAGCTTTAAGAGAATTTGCAAATAATAATCAAACAATAATTTTATCTCACATTTCAGAAAATACAAACACATACGAAAATTCATATTCACAAGTAAAACAAGCATTAAATTCGATTGGAATTTATCCAAATTTACAAGTTGGATTTCAAAATGAATCTAGTGATTGGTTTGAATAAAATTTTATATATTCTTAAATAAATTTTTAAACAATTAAACCTTTTTTTTCTTATGGAAATATTTTTAGTAAGACATGGGGAATCTACTGCAAATAGAGATAATTTAATTCAAGGACAATTAAATACACAATTAAGTATATTAGGTAAAAAACAAGCAAAATTAGTGGCAAATCGATTAAAAAACTATAATTTTGACTATATCTATTCCTCAGATCTAAAAAGGGCTAAAAATACTGCAAATCAAATTAATTATTTTCATAATCGAAAATTAATTTTAGATTTAAGATTAAGGGAAATTAATCGTGGAAAATGGCAAGGTAGAAAAAAATCAGAAGTTGATTTTAACTCATTACCTGGAACAAACTTTGAAAAAAGAACTCCTAATGGGGAATCTATAATTGATCAAGATAAAAGAATAAATGAATTTATATCTCAAATAATTAATACTCATAAAAATCAAAATCATAAAGTTTTAATAGTATCTCATGGAGGAAGTATGAAATATTTATTAAAAAATATATTTAAATTAACTTTAAATCAATCTAAAAAAATTAAAAAATCTCATAATTGTGGATTTTATCATATTGATTTTACAACAGATACTCCAAAATATGTAGTTGAAAATTGTAATTCTCATTTAGATGAATTAAATAATTAATAAAACTATTATAAAATAAAACAAACTTAATTAAATTAAATAAAACTTATTTTTTTTAGAAAGTTGATTAAATAACTTAATCAAAAAATAAAAACTCCTTAAATAAAAATGATTATAGCAATAAGTGGAAGTGTTGGAAGTGGAAAAACAACTATAGCTAAAAAATTATCTGAAAAATTAAATTATAAATTAATTAATTTAAATCAATTAGCTAAAGAATATAAAATTGAAGATGTTAAAGAACTTCAAACATTTGATTTTGATTTAGATAAGTTATTAGATGATTTAGAATTAAAATTAAAAAATAAAGAATTTGGAAATGATGTTGTATTAGAAGGACATTTTGCACATTTTATTAATCCAGAATTTATTGATAAATTATTAATTATTGGAAGAGAACTAAATAAACTAAAACAAACTTACTCTGAACGTGGATATAATACGCAAAAAGTTGCAGATAATCTAGAAGTTGAATCTTTTAATTTATGTTTTTATGAGGCAGTTGATGAAGGTTATATTGAAGGAAAACAAGTTTTTTTAGTTGAAAATAATGAAACACTTGAAGATTGTTTAGATAAAATTAAAATTTTATTAATTCTTTAACAACATCTATAAATGTCATATACATCATATTTTCATATTTTGGATACCTATAAGGCTCAAATTCTAATATTTATATAACTTATATTTAATATTATAATTATTTGGAAAGTTATATAAATTTTAAAAATCATGTCTGTTTATGAATCTAGATAATTATCAATTAGCTAAACTTAAGCATTTATATATTGATATTTTTAATTCAGATAACTTTTATTCCTCTTTAGAATCAAAAATTTTAGATTTAGAACCCTTATTTAATGAACCAATTAAACAAAGAATTGAGGGACATTATATTAGACAATTTGGGCGAGATAATTTAAAACAATATTTAATTGATTCGATTTATTCAAAACTTTGTAAAGATTTTACAATTGATTCAAAAAAATTTATCGATAAAAAATATAATCAACATAAATATCTCTATTTTAGTAAAAATACAGATATGGATATTTTTTCATCAAATGAATTATCAAATATGAGACAAAAAAATTATTTATTTAACCAAATTAGTTTAAACTCAAATATTGACATTTCACAAAGACCTTTAATATTTATAATAAATTCAATGACTGATTACATTACTGGCACAAATAGATTAATATTTACTCACACAAGAGAAATTTTAGTTTATCAAACTACACAATATTATCAAACTGCTAATAATCTTTCAACATATTCTAATAAAAATACTTTTTTATATGACATAAAGGAATTAATCTTTGAATTATCACCTAAAAATATAACTCCTTACTTTAATATCGCATTACTAACCTTTTCAGATTCATCTAAACCTAAACCTCCAGAAAATTTAAAATTTAATAAAGTTGCATAATTTAATACTTTTTTTTATATTTTCTATCAACTTTAATTCCATTATTTATCTTAGAATAAATTTCGTTTTCCTTTACAGTTAACTTTGGTTTTTTATTTTTAAATTTAAATTTAATTATATTTTTATTAATTAAAATTTCAGATTCATTATTATATACAAAATCATGAACAGTTTTAAACCATAAAGATCTTCTAATTTTAATTAAATTTAATATTTTTTCATCAAAATATTTTATATACCAACCAAAATTATTATTATATATAAATTCATTATTTTTTTGACAAAAATAAGCATTCCCGAGCCCATTAACTAAAAATGTTTCACAAATTTTATCTATGTGTTTTATTGGGTCATTTTTTACAACTGGTTTAATCCAAGAATACTCTGCTCTTCCAATAGCAACTCCATACAATTTAAAAAATTCAACTAATTCTTTATCATAAATTAACTCAATTAATTTAATTAAATATAAATATGGTGTAATATGAACTTCTATTCCTGTCATAGTAATTACTCCATCTTCTTTTTTAATTTGATTTTTATAAATAATAGTTTTTAATGTTGTTGAAATTATTTTACTTTTTTCTTTTTTAGGATATGAATATTTAGGTTTAAATGTAAATTTTTCATCAGTAATTTTGGCATTATATGATATATTATTTCCTTTTTTAATTGTTAAAACTTTAACTTTTTTTCCAAAATGAAAAGATAAAAAATTTTCAATATATGCTCCAAGTATTTCCTCAACTAATACTTCAGGAGTTTCACCATAATTATATTCATAACTTTTTGAAGCAAAATACTTTTTATGTGAAAATTCAATTTTATCTTTAATTAAATATTTTAAACTAACTTCTCCAAATCCTAATAATGAAATATGTTCTAAAAATATTTTAATAAATTCTAAATTATTATTTTCACTTTCTTTATTTTTTAATTTTAAACTCTTTTTAATTCGCTCATAACAAATATAACCATCTTCAATAGCAGCTTCTCTAAATATTTCCTTAATTCTATCTTTGGAGTATTTTTTAACAATATAATTGTGTAATACAAAATATTCGCTAAGTGGTCTAAATATTATTTGAGTATCTTTAATATAATTAAATCCATCACGAAACTCCAAATAATTCAAAACTTTCATACGTAATTTATGATTTTAATACTTATAAATCTATTTAATTTACTTATTTTAGTTTATTAAACTTTATTTTATTAAATTAGATATTATTTCACTTTAAATTTATAATTTAATATCTATTATTTACTATATGTTATTCTAATTATATTAGTTATATAATTATTTCAAAACTACTATTTTTTACCTAAATACTTAAAAATATTAATCACAAAAAAACTTATAAACTTTAAAAATCATATTACTCTATGAATTTAGAAAAGTTAGAATTATTTGAATTAAGATCTCTTTATATTAAATTATTTGGAAAACCAAATTTACCTAAACATTTAGAACCAAAACAATTAATTCCAAATAATCTTCCATTATATGATATAATTGAATATTACACTCAAAAAATTGGGAAATCTAATTGTAAAAATTATTTTATTAATAAAATTCAACCAGAATTAAATCAAAGATATTTATCTCAAGCTAAAACTCAATTAGACGATTGTTTTAATGAAAATTTTAAATATTTATTTTTATCAGAACTTGATGATTTAAATCAATTTCAATTAAATGATTTAACAAGAATTAAAACTAAAAAAACTTTAGTGGATAAAATTTTACTTTCTTCAGATATTGATACAACAAATCGACCTTTAGTTTTTTTTAATAGTTCTTTAAGATGTTCTGGATTAAGTAATTCAAATGTATTTTTTTTTCAAGATTTTGAATTTTTAATATATCAACAAAAACCTCAAATTGCTCCACACGATGAAATTTCAATTTATTCAGATTTAAATTTATTTCAAAATGACATATCTGATTTAATATTAAAATTAACTCCAAAAAATACAAATAATTATTTTAATTTAGGACTACTAACTTTTAAAGATAGCAAGGACACAATTCCTCCATCTCAAAATAAAACAAAAATATATGAATTATTTCAAACTAAAGCGGCATAATTTTATTTATATAATTTATATAATATTTGAAAATATATTTTTTAACTAAAAACTCTGCGAAATTTTAATTTCGCAGTAGCTTAGAATTCTTTAACTCAAAAAACATAAAAAAAAATTAAATAAACTAAGAGATTTGAGCAGTTATGGAAAACGAAAAAAAGAAAGAATACAAATTCTGTCATATTCTTTAATTTGTAATGTAGTGAAAAATTAAAAATACGCCAAAAATTGTTTACAATTTTTCATGAATTGCGGAATGCCATTTAAACAAGACCCAGGACACGGTGGAACGAACAAAGACGGTTCAAAGTCTGATAAATATTGTAGCTATTGTTACAAAGACGGAAAGTTCAATTTAGCAAAAGAAGTCGACACTGCAGAAAAGATGCAAAAAATGTGTATCAAAATGATGAAAAAAGACGGAATGAATGGATTTTTAGCTTGGATTTTAACAAGAGGAATTCCAAGACTAGAGCGTTGGAAAAAATCATAAAAATTCAAGTAAACTTAAAAGTCGAAGTTAGAAATAACATAAAAGAAAAAGAAATAAAAATTGAAAAATTAAATTTAGACAATTTACATACCAATTTCATTCAATTAGTTGTTGCTTAAGGTTTAATTTAGGATAAATTTAAATATTAGTTAGATTTGAATTTATTTATGACAAGTAATAAATTTAGAGTTGGGGATGATGAAATTTTATTTTATTCAAATTATTTGAATGTAATTAGAAAAGAACAATTTAGTTCAAACAAAGATGATATTGTAATCAGATATTCTGCAATTGAAACCATAATTCATGAAAAAAGAGGTTATATTGGACTAATTGTTATTGGAATAATTTTATTTTTATTTGGTTTTCCAGCCTTTGATGAAGGTTCAGGTGAAATTGGAATTGGATTATTTGTTATTGGTTTAATTTTTATTGTATCTTATTTTGTATCTTTATCTGAAAAAATAATTATTAAATCAGCTTCTCATAAGGAATTGATTTCTTATGATTCAGATGTATTTGATGAGATTTTAAAAAAATTAGATGAGTTTGAAAATAAATAAAAATTAACTAGACTCTTAGTTTTTGATAATTAAATCTAGTTTCAAATTCGTCACGAAAAAAAGAAGAAAAAGAACTCAAATAATAAGAATTAGAAAATACAATCCTAAAAAACTTAATATTTGTTTTAACGCGAATAAATTCGCTAACAAAAATTAATTTTTTAGAATATAATTAATCAATTTCGCAGATTTAGCGAAATTAAAAAATAGAATAATTAATTTTAAATTTAATATTTTCTTAACGCTCCGCTAAAAATTTTAAACTTAAAACAAATTATATAACTTATATAATCAACTCGAAATACTATATTAGAAACAGAAATAAAAGTAAATAAAAAATACTCAAAACGAATTTTAAATTCGTTTTGAAAGTTCTTCAATAAAAACATCAGCAACATCAATCTTATTAGAATCATGTTGAACTGTGTTTACAGTAAAAATATCATCAAAATGCTTCTCCATCTTTTTGAAAGCATTCTCTACGAAAAGACCATGAACACCAATCGCAATAACTTTCTTAGCCCCTAACTTTCTTGATTTAATACAAGCCTTAATCATAGTATTTCCAGTTGAAATAATGTCATCAACAATCACAATAGTCTTCCCCTTCAAATCAACTTTTTCAGTTAACTTAACATCAACATTTCTACTTGAATGTCTATCCTTATGTAAAACAGTATCCTCAACTCCTACAATTCTAGCAATCTCATCAGCCCATTGATATGATTCCCAATCTGGTCCCATAATCATTAAATTCTTTTTAGCCTTGTATTTTTTAGCAACAAAATCACCAATAACTTGATTAGCTGTTAAATTCTTAGCAGGAATTGTAAAAACATCCTTCATCTTTAAAATTCTGTGTAAATGAGGGTCAACAGTTAATAACTTATCAACATTCTCATTAAACAATTTCGCCATAATTGGAGCAGAAACACACTCACCAGCATTAAACATCTTATCTTGTCTCATAAACGCTAAATAAGGCGCACACACAACAACCTTTTTAGCACCTTGTTGCTTCGCAGCATTAGACGCAAAAACAATATCCATCATAGCCTTTGTAGAATTAGGTTGAAAACTCTCAACAATAATTAATTTTTTCCCCTTAACATCTCCTTTAAACTTTAAATATAAATCTCCGTCAGGAAAAGTAGAAACTTCTGTTTTCATATAAACAGCATCAATAGACTTAGCAATTTTTTTAGCAGTCTTCTCACAAGTATTTAAATTTGTAACAATAACATTCTTAACCATTTTATTTTTTTACTAGTTAAAAAAATAAAATAGCACCATTCTCCTTAGGAGAATCTGTGTCTAAATTTAATTACACTGTAATTACATTTATTTTTTAACTATTAATAACAAATTAATAAAAAATACGTATAAATAAATTATTCATCACTTAAAATAAATTAAATAACAGAATTATTTTATTTTTTTAACCAAAAACTACTTTTATTTTAATTCTGATTAAATAATTTAAACATTTTTATTTTAGTTTATAAATTCTTTAACAATTAAAGAATTAATCTAAAAACTTTCAAAACTATATTATAACTACATGGAAAATAATAATTTAGGTATCCTAATTATGAGAATAACATCAGGTTTATTTTTTTTAGCCTTTGGAGTTATGAAATTTATGGGACTTTCAGGATTTGCATCAAAATATCTTGGAGTATTTGGAGTAGCATCAATATTTATTGCCTTTTTAGTATCAGCTGGTGAAGTTTTAGCAGGTTTAGCTCTTTTAACGGGATACCATATGAAAACAGGATTATATATTTTAGCAGCAATTATGGCTGGTTCAATTTTTTTAGCACATAATTTATTTGTAGACCAAACTCAGATGATGACAGCATTAGTAAGAGTTGTTTTAATAGGTTATTACATAGGTCTTGCTCAAATTGTAACAAATAAAACAATTACAAAATCATTTATTTAAATAATTTAAATAATTTAATTTATATAATTTACATAATTTGTGTAACTTGTTACTTTTAAATTTGATATTTTCATCACAAAAATTATATAAACAAAAAGTTACTACTATATGTATATATGTTAGGAAATTATAAAAAAATTACAACTAAAATTGGGTCAAATGTTTTATTAGGTGAAAAATCAAAATTTAACGAAACTTTAATTGAAGAACTAGCACAAACAATTCAAACTTATTCTAAAAATAATTATAGATTCTCAATTGTAACTTCTGGGGCAATCGGTCTAGGAAACAAAGAACTAGGGCTAGAAAAAAGTCCAGTTTTATCATTAAACCAAGCAGCAGCTGGAGTTGGAAATAGAATTTTATTTCAAAAATATGGGGACATATTTGCAGACTATGGTATCCAAACAGCACCATTATTGGTAGGTGCTGACGATTTCAGAGATAAAATAAGAAGAAAAAATTTCAAAAACACAAGAGATACTTTTTTTGATTTAGGTATTGTGCCAATCATAAACGAAAATGATACATTTAGAACTGAAGAAATTAAATTTGGGGACAATGATGCCCTTGGAGCAATAATTGGAAATGAAACATCTTCAGAACAATTTATTATATTATCAAACATTGATGGTTTATATTCAAATATGGAAAATAAATCTGTAATTTCTTATGTTGATAATTTACACTCAGCTAAACAATATGTATGTGATGAAAAATCATCATTAGGAACTGGTGGAATGATAAGTAAATTATTCGCTGCATCAATTTTTTCAAACCAAACAATCTTAGCAAATGGAAGAGTTCCTAATATTTTAGAAAAAATTCTAAATAATAGCCAAATTGGAACAAAATTTGAATTACCTCAAAATCAAAAAGACAAATTTATCCGCCAATACATCCAAGAAAACGGCCTAGGATTAGATTTAGAAACATATTTACTATCTCATAAATTATAATGGTTAAAATTGAAACTATAACTTCGAACTATTTAGAAGTTAAAAATTAATATATAAATAAAATTAAACTTTTCTTTTTATGAGAAATGTTAAAACAATTCTAGCAACATTATTAGTAACGGCACTAATTATTTTTAGTGGTTGTTCAATACAAGAAAATAATTTACCAGGTTCAGACAGAGATGAACATGGGTGTATTGGTTCAGCAGGATATTCTTGGTCAGAAGAACAGCAAAAATGTATTAGGCCTTGGGAAGAAAATCAAACAACACAATTAGCAAATCCAGCATCTGAATATTGTGTAAATAAAAAAGGTGGAATTCTTGAATTTAAAACAGACAAATCAGGTGCTCAATTTGGACTTTGTATTTTACCTGATGGAACAGAAATTGAAGAATGGACATTATTTAGACAATCTGAAAATACAAACACAGACTCAGACTTACAATATTGTAAAACTTGGCATGATGGATGTAATACATGTTTTGTAACTAATGGAGTAATTGGAGGTTGCACTCTTATGGCATGTTCTGAAGAAATGAAACAAGAACCTAAATGTCTATTATTTGAAGATGAAAAATTAATTGGAAAAATTTTAGAAGTAAATAAAGATACAATCCACGTTAGACAAGGAGACATAGCATATATTTTCCAAAATAATAATTTAGATGTATCTCTATTCAAAGTAGATAATGTAGTTGAAATTATTTACAACAGAAATGACAAAAATGATTTATTATTATCGACAATTAATGTGTATGTTGATCCAAATCAGGATGCTTTAAAATGTACGAGGGAATTTGATCCTGTATGTGCTCAAACAACTACTGATGGGAATGGTATACCAGTTTTAGAAAATTTTAATAATCCTTGTTTAGCTCAAAATGCAAAAATTATTCACAAAGGTGTTTGTGGAACTGATTCATATGTTTTAGCAGAACCTAGAGTATGCACATTAGAATATGCCCCAATATGTATGTCTTTAAATGGATTAGAAAAAACAATGTCAAATAGTTGTTATACTGACGTTTTAGAAAAATTATATGATGGAGAGTGTAAAAATGAGAGACAACCATCATCATTGGATAAACCTAAAATGTGCACTTTAGAATATGCTCCTGTTTGTGGAACTTTAAATGGAGTTGAAACAACATTTGGGAACAAATGTGAAGCCGATGATAACCCAATATTATATGAAGGTGAATGTGGTAAAGAAGGAAAAGATCTTTTAGAAAATATTAATTAGTTAATATTTTTATCTTTATTTTATTTTCAGTTTAATTATTTTTAAAATATCAAAATTTTAAAAATTCAATATCAATTATTTTTTAATTTTATTAAGTTATTATATTACAGTTAATTTTTTAAACAAATAAAAACATTAATACGTATTTATGAATTCGTTTAGATCTAATTTATCTACAACTGGTGATAATATTTTGGTTCCAGTTAACTTACACAAAAATATACACAACTCTTCAAATTTTACATTTGAAGCAAACATTGAGGATTTAACTATGTTAAATAAGAACGTTCCAAAACAATTACGGGGAACATATTTAGGTGCTGTAAGCCCTTGGATGTTAGAATTCTATGAAAAATCAGGTATTAAAGAACTACAATTTATGCCAGTTTTACAAGCTCAAGATGAAAAACATTTAGTAAACATGGGTAAAGTAAATCATTGGGGATATAATCTTAGTGATTTTAAACATGTAACAACGCGTTATGCCACACAATCTAATAAAGCAGAAGATGAATTTGCATTAATGGTTGAAAAATTAAAAAGTTCAGGTATTTCAACAATTTTAGATGTTGCGCACAACCATGTCCACGAAGACCAAGCACACAAATTTAATCTTTGGAGTAGAGATAAAAATTTTTCAGGATGTTGTAACACATTAAATTTAGAATTAGAATCTCAAAGAGTTTTAGATTCTTTAAAATATTTAGCTCAATTTGGAATTGATGGTTTTAGACACGATTTAGCACCAGTTTTATGTCGTGAAGGTGATGGGGATTTTAATCCTAACTCAAAATTAATGAACCAAATGTTAAATGACTCAGTTTTAGGAAAATTATCACATTCGGGAGAACCGTGGGATCTTGGTTGTAATGGTAAAAGTGGATACCATCTTGGAGAATTTCCTCAAAAATTTACTGAACATAATGACAAATTTAGAGAAGATATTAGACAGTTTTTTATAGGTCATTTATCGGCTAAACAAATTGGTTATGTTTTAATGGGTTCACAAGAACATTTTCCAAACCTTAATGTAAGTAATTTTATTAATGTTCACGATGGTTACACGCTATACGATTTAGTTAGAACTCATGAAAAACAAAATTGGGCTAATGGTGAAGATAATAGGGATGGGGACAATCATACTTATTATCTTAATTCAAAAGGTGGTTTATCCAATGAGCAAAATGAACGTAGAAGAGATTTAGCTACAGCAGGTATGTTTATGGCATTAGGATGTAGTTTAGGTCATCACTTATCAACTGTTCATGATTTAGTAGGTCATTCAAAAGGAGGTAATAATAATTCATATTGCCAAAATAACTCAATTAATTGGATAGATTATGAAACAATTGAAAATGGAGGTTCTAAAAAACACATTTATGATAAATATACTCAAATTGTAAAACATAGTCAAGACGTAATTGCCCCATTCAATAAAGCATGTTTAGAACAAAAACTAGGGTCTCATTGGGATTGGACGGGAGAAAAATCTTGCACTTTAACTTTAGATGCTCCAGGTGGACACAAATTAGAAACACATATTGGATTTGATGAAGTTTGCACATCTAAGTATTCAATTAATGGTCAAACAAAATCTGAAATATCTTCAAATTATGATAATTAATAAATTGATAAATTAATTATTAACTCAATTTTAATTATTATTGAATTTATTTATTTATTTATTTTTTAAAAATTATTTTTATTCATTTATTCTTACCCACCTGTATTTATTTTTTCAAAAATTTCAACAAAAACTATTTAAACCTATAAATTCATAAGTAAATATGTTAAAATTTCGTAATACAACTATTGGAGACTATCGGCCTAGAGGTCAATAAGACTATTTTTCACAGTATTTACTATAAATTTTATAAGTCAATTGTTGGAAATCCCCAACTAATTTATTCTATAAATATAAAATAAAGTAATTTTAGACTAAATATAATACAAATATATTTTAGAAATAAAAAACATTTATAATAAGACAATTATAAATTATAATTAAGACAAAAAGTTAATTTAATTTAACATAAATTTTATACAAATAAAATGGCAAAAGTTCAAGAATTAGCAATTACAGCAAAAAAAGAAGAAAATATCTCTGAGTGGTATACTCAAGTTATCCAAAAAGCAGATTTAATCGAATATACTGACGTTTCAGGTTGTATTATTTTTAAACCAAATTCATATCAAGTTTGGGAATCAATTCAACAATATTTTGATAAAAAAATTAAAAAATCTGGAGTTAGAAACGCATACTTTCCAATGTTTATTCCTGAAAAATTATTAAACAAAGAAGAAGATCATATCGATGGATTCTCAGCAGAAGTAGCATGGGTAACTCACGGTGGGAACTCAGAACTAAAAGAAAGATTAGCAATTAGACCAACATCTGAAACAACAATCGCAAACGCATATTCAAAATGGGTAAAATCATACAAAGATTTACCAATGAGATTAAACCAATGGTGTAATATTGTAAGATGGGAATTTAAACATCCAACTCCATTTTTAAGAAACAGAGAATTTTTATGGCAAGAAGGTCACACATTATTTGAAACTAAAGAGGAAGCTGAAAAAGAAGTTTACGAAATTTTAGATTACTACAGTCAAGTAGGTGAAGACCTATTAGCAATCCCAATCACAAAAGGAAAAAAATCAGTTGGAGAAAAATTTGCTGGAGCAGATTTTACAACAACAATTGAATCATTTGTAGCAGAAGATGGTAAATCAATTCAAGCAGGAACATCACACGCATTAGGACAAAATTTCGCAAAAGCATTTGGAATTGAATTTTTAGACAAAGACCAAAAAAAGCAAGCGCCATTCCAAAACTCTTGGGGAATTTCAACAAGATTGATTGGTGCAATGATTATGATTCACTCAGATAATAAAGGTTTAGTATTACCTCCAAAAGTATCATATAATAAAGCGGTAATTGTTCCATTATTATTCAAAGGTAAAGAAGGTCCAGTTTTAGAAAAAGCAAAACAAATTCAAAAAGATCTTGAAGAATTTAATGTTTTAATTGATGATGATAAAAAAATGTCACCAGGATTTAAATTTAGTAAATGGGAAATTCAAGGAATGCCAATTAGAATCGAATTAGGTCCAAGAGATATTGAAAACGGAGTTGTAACAGTTTCAAGAAGAGACATTACTGAAAAAGAAGAAATTAAATTTGAAAATTTAAAATCCAGAATTCCAGAAATTTTAGAAGACATGCATAATAATTTATTATCGTCTGCGAAAGCAAAAGTTGCAAACTCAACAATTGAAGTATCATCCTATGATGATTTTAAACAAGCAATTGAGGATAAAAAAAGATGTTTAGTTCCATGGGCTGAATCAAAAGAATCTGAAGATGAAATCAAAGAACAAACAGGTGCAAAAACATCTTGCCTACCATTTGAATTTGAAAACAAATCAGTAGAAAACGTAAAATGTTTTTACAGTGGCGAGCCTGCAACATGTTGGGCTTACTTTTGTAAATCTCACTAAATTAAAATGGAATTTAATGTTAAAGAATTTAAAGAATTAATTGAGGAACAAATCCAAGAAAAGTTAGAATTAAATATTGATACTTCTGGAGATATTCCAACATTTTTTTTTGAAAATAATAATATTCAATTAAGTGTATGCACTCAAGATGATATTTTTACAATTTTAAACATTGAAATCACAAATCAAGGTGAGGGGACAGGTTCTACAATTTATGAATCTATTGAAGAATTTTGTGTTGATAATGGATATTCTGAAATTATTGCAAACAAAGTAAAATCTTCAGCAATTCCATTTTGGGAAAACTTTGACTTTGAAGAAACAGGAGAGGATATGATTAAATACTTATAAAATTAAAATGGCACAAAATCAAAAATCATTTACACAATCAGAAAAAAACTTTGACTGTTTTTCAGCAGCACTACACCTTTCAGGGTTTGAAAAAACTGAACAAGAAACAACTCAATTTGAACTAAAAGAAATTTTAGAAAATGAAAAAGACTTTAAAGTAATTTCAAGATTATCAGAAATTCAACCTGATGATATTGTTGTATTTTTAGAAAAAACTGGTGGGGTAAATCCGTACAAACACGCATATGTTGTAAAAAATTCAAAAAGAGAAACAGTTCTAACTAGGCCTTTTAAAGGTCAAAAAGTAACATTAACAAATTTACCTCTCGAAATGAAAAGAAAAAAAACTGCTCACTTTAGAACAATTGTATACAGAGAAATTTTAGAAGGTGAAGATACACCAATTTATAGAAATAATTCCTCAACAAGAAACAACTCTAGAAATAATGAAAAAAATAGAAAATTTTTAGAAAGACAAAAATATCTTGAAGAGAAAAAGAAAGAAAAAGAATCTGAATCAAACAATGAACAGTGGGATGATGAAGATGAAGATGATATGGTTTTTATTGAAGAAGATTAAATCTTCAATCTTTTTTAATAATTTAAATCTTTTTTTATTTTATTTTATTTAAAATATTTTAAAACTGAATTTTCACCAGCTTTCTTTTTCTTTATTTCAATTTCTTCAAGTTTAATAATTAATTCCATATACTCTAAAAAATCACTTTCAAATCCAAACTTAATTGGTAAAGTATTCATTTTATAAAATACCTCGGTCTTCAAATAAATCTTAAAAATGATTTCAAATTTTTCTTTAGAAATAGTTCCAAATTCTTTCTTAATATCTTCTTTTAAAAAACCTCCACAACTTTTCCAAAATTCATATAATCTTCTTAAAGCAACTTGATGTTTAGTGTCTTCATACTTAGAAATAATTGTTTCATTTTTATTCATAATAAATTTATTATATTTTTATTTAAAAAAATATGTCTGTAAAAATATAAAACAATTTCACCCTAAATATTTCGCTTGGAAATATTATTTTTAAAAAAATAGAAATAATTGAAAACGATTTATTCATCTTCATAAAAAGTTAAAACTTCTCCAATCTCTGGCATATAAGTTTTCCCTTTCAAATTCTCTTTAGCATAATCTAAAGACTCAGTTAAAGCTCCAACATCTCCATGTTGTAAAATTAAATGTTCAGGATTAATTTTTCTCATCATATCTCTAATTGAAGTTTGACCATAATGAGCTGAAAAATCAACTTGTTGAATATCACAATGAACTTTATACATATGGTGATGTTCTTTAAAAGTTCTCTCCTCCATAATATACCTTCCATTAGTCCCATTTGCTTGATAACCAGTCATAATAACTCTATTCTCTTCTCTATTCACAAAATGTTTCATATATGTCATAACTGGACCACCTTGAACCATTCCAGAAGTTGTAACAATAACTACTCCCTTCATTTTCCCAATATGATCTCTCTCAGTTGGCTTTTTAATATACTTCACTCTCTTCATCATTCTTTCAACAGCATCACGATTATCAATATACTTATCATCAGAATCAGCAACTAAAGTCATAACCTTTCTAGCCATACCATCTAAATAAATTGGAACATCTTCATCTAATTGTTCTAATAAAATCATAATCTCTTGACTTCTCCCAACAGCAAAAGCTGGAACTAAAACAGAACCTCCATCTTTAATAGTTTCCTTAACCATATCTAAAAATTTAGCTTCTTCATCTTTCTTTGATGGATGTTCACGATCCCCATAAGTATTCTCAGTAATTAAAATATCAATATCTTGTAACTGATCAATATCACTTGGAACCATTAAATTTGTATCCTCAGTATTCACATCAGCAGTATATAATAACTTTTTCCCCTCAAGTTCCATTAAAATTGAAGCTCCACCAGGAATATGTCCAGAATTTAAATAAGAAAACTTAACTTTTCCATCGTGAGTTTCATATTGTTTATCATAAGTTACAAAACGCAAATCATTTTTAACCTTAGTAATATCTCTCTCAACATAAGCTGGATGAATATGTTTTAACTTTTCTAAATGATAGTTATCCTCTAACAATAAATTAACAATTTTCCAAGTTAAATTTGTACAATAAATTGGACACTTTAAATTTTTATGTTCAAGTAATGGTAAAGCACCTGAATGGTCAAGATGTGCGTGAGATAAAAACACTCCATCAAGCTCATAAACCTTATCTAAAAATTTTGGATACTCAGCACCATCCTTAGTAAATTTAATACCTGCATCCATAATATATCTTTTTCCGCCAGTTTGAACTTCAATACAAGATTTACCAACTTCTTGTGCAGCTCCGTGAAATATAATCTTCATAATACTTCAAAAATTTAAAAAGTTTATATCAATTTGTCACAACTTTTAAAAAAAAATATTCATAAACCTAAAGTATATAAATATTAAAAATCATATACTAACTATATGAATATTTTAGAAGAAAATAAAAATTTTAAACTTAAACAAAATTTAGAAAAATTATTACTTTTATCAATACTCTCAACACTTCCAAATTCAAATAGTATGGATACTTATTCTACTCAAATTAATCCACCTTATAATACAAATAATTACTCAGATAAATCAAATTTAAATCAAACTCCAAACCTTCAACAAAATAATTATAATGTGGCAACATTTCAAAAACTAAAATATGAACTAACTCCTACAGAAATAGAATTTGAAAAAATCAAAAAAAATATATTATATACTATTTAAAATTAAACATTTCTAAAAATTAAATATTTAATACTAAATAAAAATAACAAAATAATATAAAATCAAAATTTACTTTATACTTATGTTTGACGATTTATTAGTAGGATTATTTTTCGCAATAATGCTTGGAGCATTTATTGGAGTTCAAAGAGAAATGAAACTCCAAAAAAACAATTACTTAGATTTTGCAGGATTTAGGACATTCACATTTATTTCTTTACTTGGATATATTATAGGTTATTTATCTTTTGAAATATTAAAGGACCCAAACTTAATGATATTCTCAACAATTGGGTTTATAATATTAGTATCAGTATCATATTTTACTCTTTCAAATAAATATAAAAGTTACGTTTCAGAAACTTCGCAAATAGTTGCTATTTTAACTTTTTTAATTGGAGTATTGTTAAGTTTAGGAAAAGATTATTATTATTTAGCAGTTGTATTAACTGTTGTAGTTGCATCCTTTTTAGTTTTAGGAAACCAACTTCACGCATTTGCAAAAAGAATTTCAATAAAAGAAGTATACGCTACAATGAAATTTGCTTTAATCTCAGCAATCATTTTACCAATTCTACCAAACCAAAATTTCGGGCCACTCGATTTTGAATCATTAAGAGTTTTTTTATTACAACATTTCACAGAAGAAACTTTAATGCAATTTACAATTTTTAATCCATACCAAATCTGGTTTTTAGTAGTAGTGATTTCTGCAATTACTTATATTGGATATATTTTAATTAAAATTATTGGAACAAATAAAGGTTTATTATTAACAGGGATTTTAGGAGGAATTGTATCTTCAACAGCGCTTACTTCAAGTTTTTCAATTGACTCAAAAAGACTAAATAACTTATCAACTCCTCTAGGAATTGGAATAGTTATTGCATGTTCAATAATGTTTTTTAGAGTAATATTAGAAGTAATGATTGTAAATCCAAGTTTAGTTGTAGATGTTTTATTTGTATCCTTAATGGGAATTACTGGGATTATAATTTCATTTTATTTACTTTCAAAAAATAAAAACTCAAAATCTCACCATATGAAAATGGAATCTCCATTTACACTAAAACCTGCTTTAACATTTGTAAGTTTATTTATTGTAATTATTTTTTTCACACAACTTTTAACAACAATCTTTGGAAGTTCAGGACTTTACTTTATTGCTTTATTTAGTGGATTTTTAGATGTTGATGCAATAACTTTAACTCTCTCAAAAATGGCATTAGAAAATACAATTTCAAACTTCACAGCAGCATCAGCAATATTTATTGCATCAATTTCAAATACAATATTTAAAGGTGGAATCGCTTATTATCTAGGAACAAAACAATTATCCAAATTAGTAATATCTTCATTTTTTATAATCTTATTTGTTGGTTTATTAAGTCTATTTTTAATTTAAAAAATTAAAAATTGTTCCATAAACCCTAGGTTTATCTGAACTTTAGTTTTAAATACATTGTATTTATAACAACTATTTTTAATTTAAAAAATTAAACTTATTATAATTACTAAAATAAAAATATGCGATTTAAAAATATTTAAACTAAATTAATTTATTTAAAATGTTTGTAAATAACATTCCAAATTAATGGTTTAACTTTTAATTTTACAAACTCAAAATCTCTTTCAATATTTGCAATATACATATGATCTAAAATTAATCTTTGAGCTTCAGCAGAATCTCTAACTAATGGGATTGTTTGTAAATAATTTGGGACAACATTATTATAATAAGTTAAAATATTTCTAAATTCCCAATTCCCCTTTTGCATAATTTTTTTTTGCCCATTAACAACTACTTCAACATCTTGGATATTTCTAACTTGCAAATCCAACTTAAAATAAATCCAACCAAAAGCTGAAAACTTTGATTTTGATTTCGCTTCCCATTGCATTTCAATATCATAACCTCTTGCAAATTTAGAAATTACAAATTTTTTCTCAAACATGTTTTTAGATCTTGTAAAATGTGCTCCAGTTTTTGCAAACTCAGACCCGGAAGCATAATGTTCAAAAAATTTTCCTTTTCCATCAGCACCCAAAACATCAGTAAAAGGTAAATCTTTATTTCCAGCCAAATGATTTGCAAACTCTTTTACAAATCCTCTTAAATCAACTGTAGCAGAATAAATTTCAGTCCAACCACCATCCCAAACAAAATCTTTAGAAATAATTCCATTTTTATCTATATTAAGACCTCTTTTTGATACTGGGTTTGGATAACTCATAACAAAATTATTCTAAAAATATTTTATAAAGTTTTGTGACTATTAAAATTTTCTTCAAAATAAACTAAAATATATTTTCATTTATTTAAACATCAACTTTATAATAAATATTCGCTTATATTTTATTATGAACAAACCAAAACTGATGGAATCTAATAAAATTCTAAGAACCACTAAAGAAAATTTTATTGATTTAACCCTAAACACAATTTACAAAGGAAAACAAGTTTTAATCTTTAATAACTCAAAAAATTCCTCTGAAGCTACAGCTGAAAAAGTTGCGATAGCAAACAAAAGAGTTGAAAATAAAATAGAACTAGAACAATTAGCTCAAAAAATATTAAAATCTTTACAAACACCAACAAAACAATGTAGAAGACTTGCCAAATGTATTCAAAAAGGAACAGCCTTTCATCATTCAGGACTTACAGGAAAACAAAGAACTCTCGTTGAAACAAATTTTAAATCGGGATTAATTAAAGTAATTTCATCAACACCAACTCTAGCCGCAGGATTAAACCTTCCAGCATATAAAGTAATTATTAAAGATTACAAAAGATTTAGCGCAAGAGGAATGGCAGATATTCCTGTATTAGAATTCCATCAAATGGCTGGACGTGCAGGAAGACCTGGAAAAGAAACCATTGGAAGAGCAGTAGTATTAGTTAAATCTGAAGAAGAACAAGACAGAGTAATTAAAAAATATATTTTTGGAAAATCCGAAGAAATTTTTTCAAAATTAGCCGTTGAACCAACTCTAAAAATGTATTTACTTTCATTAATTTCAATGGATATGATTAACTCAAAAAATGAAATTAAAGATTTTTTCAAAAATACACTATATGCTAAACAATATCAAGATTTAGAAGGATTATACTTTAATGTTTTCAAAATTTTACAAACTCTAAAAGGTTATGGATTTATTGACCAACAAGACGATTATTATAGGGCAACAAGACTAGGAAAAAGAGTATCTGAACTTTATTTAAATCCTGATACAGCAAACTACTTTTTAGAAAATTTAGATGATTTAGAACAAATATTTTCAAAAGAAATATATAATGAATATGACACATATAAATTAATTCATTTTGTTGTAAATGCAATTGAAATGAGACCTTTATTTAGACTCCAAAGATCTGAAGAAGATATTTATATGGCAAAAGTATCAGACTTAGGAGATGATATGGTAACTAAATATGATCCTTTTGAAATGGATTATAGAGAACTTATGCAAACTTTCAAAACTTCAGACATTTTACAAGATTGGATAACTGAAAAATCCGAAGACGATATATGTGAAATGTATAAAACAACTCCAGGGGAATTAAATTATAAATTATCAAATTTAGATTGGTTACTATACTCTTTAGAAGAATTTGCCCATCTAAAAAAAATGCACTTTTTCAAAAATGTAATTAAAAAAACAAGAATTAGATTCAAAAACGGGGTAAAAGAAGATATCATATCCTTAGTATCAATTAAAGGTATTGGAAGAGTAAGAGCAAGAAAATTATACTCAGCAAACATTCGTTCATACTCTGATATTAAAAAAGTAAGTTATAGAAAATTAGAAGAAATAATTGGAAGATCAGTAGCTCACAAATTAAAACAAGAAATAGGAAATGAATATACTGAAAACGACACAGTTGTTTATCAAAATTCAAAACCTACTCAAATTAAAGTTCGTGAAGTAAGCCACGAAGAAGTTGATGAACTAGTTGCAACTCATATAAAATATATTGAAGAAGAAAAAGAAGTAATTAAATCAGCAGAAAAAAATAACTCACTATTAAATTATTTCTAAGTAAAATTATTTATTAAAATAAAGAATATTTCTTTTAATTTTTAATCAAATATATTGAGCATTTTTTTCCTTTTCAAAAATAAACACTAATATTTATATATGTAATTTTTACATAATAATTATCAAATAAAAACCAATTTATTATGCCACATTAAACCAATAAAATTTTAACATTTTATCTATGTAGCTAATTATATTATTTTTATTTTAGTCTAAATTTATTAAATTTAGACTTTAAACCAAACATTATACAAAATGACATCAATTATAAACAACTCAAATTCAAACCAATGGACACTACAAAGTGTAAATAGAACTTCTATATCAAACAATCAATTTACTCAAAATTATTTAAATTTAGAAGATAATTTAATTAAACAATTACACCAAAAAATATTTTTTATATCTCCATATATTTATGATCTATTAGAATCTAATCAAATTTCATTAAATACTGCAAAATTAAAAGCAAATAATTTATATGTAAATTTATCAACTTGTGAGAAAAAAATAATTCATAATAAATTATTACAATTAAAAATACACGATAACTTTGATATAAGCAAATTAAATTTAATACATCCAACATATTAAATATTTATTTTTATTTTATATTATTATTATTATTTTTTATTTTATTACTCTTTTCTTCAATTATTCTTCAATATTTAACTTTAAAATATGATATCACAGCAAACATTTAAATAATAAATATTCTTAATCTTTTCTATGAATAATGAAGATGAAATAAAAACAATGTCATCAAGACTAGATAATGACCCATTATATAATGTAACTAGTGAAAATCATAGATTAGAAGAAGAAAATAGTAATCTTAAAAGAACTGTTAAATTTTATCAAACTGAATTAGAAAAATTCAGAACACCTCCTTATGTAGTATCTGAAGTAATTTCAATTACTGCTGATAACCAAGCTTTAGTAAAATTACCAAACCAATCAAACTTTTTAGTTGAAATTTCACAAGAAGTAACTGATTTAATGCCTGGAGATATGGTATTAAATGAACAAAAATCATTAATCATTTTAGGAAAAGTTGATATGACCAAAAACTTTTCAGTTGAAAATTATGTTGTTGTATCAGACAAACTAGATTCTAGTTGGACACAAATTGGTGGATTAACTAAAGAAATTAATAAAGTAAAAGAAGTTTTAGAAATGCCTTTACTAAAACCTGAGATGTTTAGAGAAATTGGAATTACTCCTCCAAAAGGAGTTTTATTATATGGACCTCCAGGAACTGGAAAAACAATGATTGCAAAAGCTTTAGCTGCAGAAACTAACTCAACATTTATTGAACTAGTAGGTTCAGAATTAGTTCAAAAATTTATTGGTGAAGGAGCTAAATTAGTTAAAGATTTATTTGAAATGGCTAGAAAAAAAGCACCATCAATTATTTTTATTGATGAAATTGATTCAATCGCAAGTAGAAGAGTTGAATTAGGGACTGGTGGAGAAAGAGAAGCCCAAAGAACATTTATGCAATTACTTGGTGAAATTGATGGATTTAATGCTCTAGATAATGTGAAAATTATTGCTGCAACAAACAGATTAGATACTTTAGATGAAGCAATTATCAGACCAGGTAGATTAGAAAGACACATTGAAGTTACAATGCCTGACAGAGATGGAAGAATTGAAATTTTAGAAATTCATACTAAAAATATGAAAACTACTAAAATTGATTTAAAAGAAATCGCAAACCAAACAGAAAACTTTACAGGAGCTGAATTAAAAGCTTTAACAACTGAAGCTGGATATTTTGCAATTAGAGATGATAGATCAAAAGTATCCCAAAAAGACTTTTTATCAGCAATTGAAGTTGTAGTTGAAAAAGAAGAAGAAGATTATCAAATGTTAAACCATTCCTATAATTAATTTTTCATTTTTTTAACATTATCATTTTCATAATATTTTTTATTAAAATTTAAACAATTTATTTTCTAAACCTTTAAAAACTTAAATACACTTATTTTATTTATGGCTGTATCAATTGATGACCAAATCGCAAAGGTTATTATTTGGATTTTGTATTTTGTTGGACTTTATTTTTCTTTATTTTGGTTATCTGTATTAGTATTTAAACCAGAACCAAACCAAAAAATAAAATACAAACGAGAAGATTTACCAGAAATTTCTATTATTATGCCAATGTGGAACGAAGAAGAAAACATTGGACCAACATTAAAATCTTTATTTAAATTAGATTATCCTCTAGAAAAATTAAAATTATTTGTTGTTGATGATGGTTCAACAGATAACTCATACAATGTTGCTAAAGATCTTCAAAAAATATATAATTTTGAATTACTACAACAAAAAAACGGTGGAAAACATACTGCTGTAAATAATGCTCTACAATATGTAAAAACTCCATATTTTGCATGTTTAGATGTTGATGGATATGTTCACAAAGACTCAGTAAGACATATTATGGAAGAATTTACAAGTGATGATGTTGCTGCAGTAATGCCTGTAATGAAAGTAGCTGAAACAAAAAATATGTTACAAAAAGTTCAAGAACTAGAATATATCTTAAACATATTTTTAAAATATATTATTGGTAAATTAGATTGTATTCATGTAACTCCTGGTCCACTTTCAACATACCGTACTGAAATTATTCGTGAAGAACTAGGTGGATTTAAACATGCTCATAAAACTGAAGATTTAGAAATGGCTTTACGATTACAAGATAGGCACTATAAACTAAAACAATCTTTAGAAGCTACAATTTATACTAAATGTCCTGATACTATGAAAGGATTTGTATCTCAAAGAACCAGATGGTATCATGGAACTCTATTAAATGTAATTGATTACAAACATTTTTTATTTAACAAACACTATGGGGAATTTGGATTTTTCTATATGCCTCTTGTTGCCTGCACTGGATTTTTAGGATTTATTGGAGTTTTAACAATGGTTTATTTATTTATTAAAGGTATGTATCATACTATTAAAAGATGGTTTTTAACAAACTTTGATTTTGTAACATACATTCAAAGTTGGACTTGGAATACAACTTGGATTGACTATAACTATCAAACATTATTCACATCACTAGTATTATTTGGTTTAATGTTTATTTTTATTTACATGTCATATTATGCCACAAACGAGAAAACTGGAGTATTAAAAAACATTAAAGCTACCATAACATTTATTTATTATTTTTTTATATATAAATTTATTATCGCATATATTTGGTTAAAAGTTTTTTATAGAGTAATATTTAAAAAAGAAAATACTTGGAATAAAGATAATTAAATTACTAAACATTAACTTTTTCAAAACAAATATACTTTTTCTATAAATAACTATCTTTAAAAAGGGAGATTTATTTTATTTATATAAGATGAGACAAAAAGTGAACATTTTAAGACATGTTGGAGTTCTATTTTTAACAAATGTAATTTTTTTTCTAGGATTATTTATTGGTAATTCCGTTGAAGAACTGCGAGTAGATACATTATATTCTCAATTACAAGATCAAGACTTAGACTATCAAAAAATGTTAGTAGAATCTGAATACATTGATTATTTAATTGATACAAAATCTCAAAACAATGTTTCCTGTAGCACTATCAAAGGAGCTTATTTTACAAGTATTCAAAATTTAGGAGATTCAACAATTAAATTAGAACAATACATTAATAATGCAAATTCTAATGAAGAAGATTATCAAAGAATTAAAGATTATTATTCAAACGTTCAAGTAACTTACTGGTTATTAGCACAAAAAATTGAAAATCTATGTGAAGCAAATTTAAATACTGTTTTATTTTTTTACGGAGATAAAAAAAAGTGTCCAAGCTGTGAAGACCAAGGAGTTCATTTAACTTATGTTAAACAAAAATTAAAAGATGATGTTTTAATTTTTTCATTTGATGCACAAAAAGAAGGAGCTATTAAATTAATTAGTCAAAACTATCAAATCCAAGGCAGAGAATTACCTAGTTTAATTATTAATGGAAAATTACATGGTTTTATGACAAATGAAAAACTATTCTCAACTTTATGTGAAGATGGTTTAGAAAGTGAAGTTTGTTCACAAAATAAATAATTTAATTTTAATTTATTCAAATTAAATTAAAATCTTAATTCTTTTTTATTCAAAAATACTGATATATTTTAAATTGAAAACCTTTTTAAATACAAAACAACTATTATAATTATCAAAAAGGTGGACACAGTTCCACAATCGTAAATGACTATATTATCTTATATACACGTCAAAAAACGCCTAGCGTTTTTGTCTTTGATTAAATTAATATTCGTAAGTTTGATGTCATACGGCCTTTTTGGTCTTGTATTAACAAGACTCAATAATTCTAAAATAAATTTATTTCACAAAATTAAAATTGTATTATTTAATTAAAAAATAAATAAAATATAACTAATAAAATTAAAAATATAAAAAAATTTAACCAAATAACTTTCGCCCAAAATAATTTTTTAAAATTACTTGAAGTAAAATTAAAAACAATAAAATTACAAAAAAAGCAAATTAAAAATAAAGCAACTATCTTTAAAATTAATTTTAAAAACTCCATCTTACTTTAAATTTTCTTTAAAACTTTGAATATAATGTCTAAACCATTGTTCAAATTCATCATAAATTTTAGTTGAATCTAAAACACCATAATCCTCATTAACTCTTTCAGAAATCTTATGAAATTGATCATTAATTTCAATAATAGGTTTTGCTTCTAAAATATCATGACAATCATACTTAATCGAATAATCTACTTGTAATTGTTTAACCTTCGCTCTTAACATAATATTATCCCAAATAGCATCCCAATTTCCAGCCCACTGTTTAACATTACTTCCGATTGCTTTTAATAAATCACTTTCTCCATTCATTAATTCATCAGTAATTTCTAATCTATCAGTCATTGAATCATACTTCATTAAATCTCCAAAACCATTTTCTAATGATGGATCCTTTTCCCATTTTTTTCTAATTTCAGTAATTGAAGTTACACGACGAACTCTATGTAATCCATCTGAACTTTTAACTGGATTAGCCACAATAATTAAATCTGTTGCTTTAAAAGATGTATTTGGAACTCCCAAATCATTAACAAGTCTATCATAAACACCAAAAGGACTATCTCCGTGAATAGTTCCTCCCACAACATTAGCAAGTGCTCCAACACGCATAGCTTCATATAAAGCAATTGCTTCAGTTGAACGAACTTCTCCTACAATTAAACAAGAATCTCCAAGTCTCAAAGTTGAACGAATTCCCATATCAGCAGACATCCCATCTTTTGAAGTTGATAAAGCAGAAGTTACAGATAAACTTTGAATATTAAAACCTAAATCAGAAAACTGTAAAGTTGGAATCTCCAAAGTATCTTCAATTGTAATAATTCTATACTTTCTCATAATTTCAACCATCATAGCAGTCAAAACAGAAGACTTTCCAGAACCACGAGTTCCAGCAATTAACATTGTTCGAGCACCATCAATAATAAAAGATAATAATCCTGCTGCTTCAGCAGTAATCATATTATTTTTAACAAATAATGCTAAAGTCCAAGGTTTATCTCTGTGACGACGAAAAGAAAATCCAATACCATATGGATTTAATGGTTTCCCAACTGCAGAGACTCTAGCTCTTGCATGTGGAGTTTCAATTTCAGTATCTAAAATAGGATTACTAGCATCAAAAGGTTTTCCAGAAATCATTCTTAATCTTGAAGCCCATCCATCAACTTCATCTTGTTCAGGAATAATATTAGTTTTACAATCTTCATAAATTCCATGAGTAATAAATATAGGAGTTTTATTAGCTGGACTATTAATAGAAATATCTTGAACATGTTCATCTTCTAATAATGTTTCAACTAACCCAAATCCAACCGTATACCTAATTAAAATATTTGATAAATCTGTAATCTCACTTTGCTTTAAAGAAACATTTCTAAACTCAGCAATCTCCTCAATTAAATCTTTTGAAATATTAAAAAAAACTTCTCTTAACCTAGTTGGGTCAATAAAATCAGAACTTTCAGGTCTATGTTCAGAAATTACTTCTTTTGCTAAATTTAAAATATTGTATTTATCTTCTGATAATGTAAATTCAAGCGGAGTAATATGATATAGATTATAAGCTTCATTATCCATTTGAAAAATTGTAACCTTACAATCTTGCAGATGATAACTATCTAACTCTTTTGCTTCAACTGGAATTCTTTTTAATAAAGTAGTATAAATAAAATTTGGTTTAATATTTGAAGAAATAAAATCTTTATACACTTGTCTTGAACCAACTTGATGACCTGACAAATTATCTTTTAATTTTTTAATAATTGATATAGTTTCTAATTGAGAAATAACATAACTTAAAGCATTTTCATATTTTGAATCAACTTCCGAACACTTATCTTGATTATAGGTTTTATCAAATTTATAATCTCTATATTTTCTTTTTAATTTAACATAACACCCAACTGGGTCTGCTGTTAAATCTTTAATAATAGTATTTTGTAAATATGCATACCTACTAAAAAATAATTTCACACATTCTTCATCTTTATTAATTAACTGGCCTGCTGTAAATAATTCTTTTTGTTTTGATAACTTTGTAAAAATAATACCTATTTCTTTTAAAATTTCAACTTGCTCAAAATTATATTCATAATTTTTATTATGGATTAAAATAACTTTTGTAATTGAAGGAGTTTGAATAATTCTTTTAACTACATCTCGCATAACAATTCCATTATCCTCGATTGAAGGAAAATTTTCTTTCCCAACATAATTAATTTTTAAAATTGATTCAACACCATGTTTCACAATTTCAAAATCCTTCTCTTTTGAAAACATAATTATATTTTCAATTTCAACACTTATAATATAATTTCTTTACTAAATAATGGTTACCTTCAGTTTCCTTGAATTTCCTAGTCTTAACCACTTTCTACTACGAAAATACCAAATATTTATAAATGGTTTCCGCCCTAAATACTTACTCAATAAGAAATTTATTGAGCTTGACAACTTACAACAACCTTGATGTTTGGTAAAACTTCATCAAGGTTTTTTATTTACAAATAATTACTTCTTAAATTTAAATATTGAAAACATAATAATTTTACTATCTTAAAAAATTCAAATTATAAAATTAATAAATCTATAAACTCCCTCACAAAATAATATTTTATTTAATACTTAAAGAAAATCTTTAAATAAAAAATTCAATTAATAATAATTATGAAAAATGTAGTTATAGGAATAATTGGAAATGATGATGATGTATCCGAAATGTTATTTAAAGGATTTAAAAATTTTTATCCAGACAAATTAGAGTTATTAATTAAACAAGATTCAAAATCAAACGCAAAAAAAATAACTAAAAATTTACAACAATTTGGAATTGAAATTGAACAAACAGTGCTTCCAAAAAATATTCACCTTGAAGAAATATTTTTAGCAATAAAACAATTATCTGAAAAATACACAAGTCATAAATTAATAATTAATGTAGAAACAGATTACCAAACTTCTTGTCTTGCATTATCATCAGCTTTTGTAAATGGTATCCAAGCAATAGGAATTCTAAAAGATAAAATTATATCTTATCCAATTATGAAATTTTCATACTATAATGCAATTAATGAAAAAAAATTAGAACTATTAAAACTAATTAATAAAAAACAAAAAATCAAATCAATGGAAGAACTATCCAAACTTGCTAAAACATCTCTTCCACTAATTGCTTATCACCTAAAAGGAAACAAAGATTCACAAGGATTAATTGAAATGAATCTAGTTCAAACTCAAAGAATTGATGGAAAATTAGAATTAACTTTAACAGATTTAGGAAAATTAATCGTATCTGGAAGTTTAAATTGTTCAAGAAAACCAAAACTAAAATAAATGTTCAACCTAATTATAATCTAATTTTAATTAATCATTCTTAAACAATATTAAAACAATATTCTTCCCTAAGTATTCTAAATTTCTCAATTTTTATTCACAACTATGTTTCCCACATTTGGTTTTACAAAACATTTATATATTAAATTAAAAATGTATATTCTATCCAAAAGAAAACTTTGGCTTATAGGTTTTTCCTGTTTTGTGTTTTAACTAACATATTGGTTCACTATTGTAACCTTTCCGAAAAACAGGTATACAAGCAAAGTTTCAAAATTTGACAAATAATAATTCAAAGCAATTATTATCCCTTTTTTTGATACTTATTAAAGACTAAAATCTTTAATGAAAATAAATTAGTATCCATAAAATATTATTTATAATAATATTAAAATTATAAATTATATTTTTATTATGATTATATTATAGATATACTATTTTATTTTTGCGCATTATCATAAACGAAAATGGCAAAAGCAAAAGAACAAAAAGAATTAACAGTATCAGACCTACCAGGTGTAGGACCATCAACTGCAGAAAAATTAGCAGCAGCTGGAATTGACACATTATTAGCAGTAGCAGTAGCATCATTAGGAAACTTAGTAACTGAATCTGGAGTATCAGAATCTGTAGCTAGAAAAATGATTCAAGCAGCTAGAGATATGATGGATATGGGGTTTGAAACCGCAGACACAATTTTAGAAAAAAGACAAAATGTCTCAAAAATTAAAACTGGATCAGAAACATTTGATGAAGTTATGGGGGGAGGATTTGAAACTGGAGCAATCACTGAATGTTATGGTGAATTTGGTTCAGGAAAAACTCAAGTTGGACACCAATTAGCAGTAAATGTTCAAAAACCAATCGATCAAGGTGGTTATGAAAGTAAAGTAATTTATATTGATACAGAAAATACTTTCAGACCTGAAAGAATTTTACAAATGGCTAAAAAAGCTGGATTAGATGGAGATCAAACATTAAAAAATATTAAAATTGCAAGAGCATATAACTCCGACCATCAAATGTTATTAGCTGAAAAAGCCGAAGACTTACTAAAAACAGGAGAATATAAATTATTAATCGTAGACTCCCTTACAGCTCATTTCAGAGCAGAATTTATTGGGAGAGGAACATTATCTGAAAGACAACAAAAATTAAACAAACACATGCACACACTGCTAAAAATTGCAGACATGTATAATTGTTGTGTAATGGTTACAAACCAAGTAATGGCTAAACCAAATGTAATGTTCGGAGATCCTACTCAAGCAATTGGAGGTCATGTAGTTGGTCATAGTTCAACATTTAGAATTTATCTAAGAAAAGGAAAAAAAGGAAGTAGAGTAGCAAAATTAGTAGATTCACCAAACCTACCTGAGAATGAATGTATGATGTTTGTAACAGAAGGTGGATTATCTGACAAAGACGAATAAAATTAAAACCAAAACCAATCAAATATAAAAACCAATAATAAAGTAATAAATACTTACCATTTATTTATCACTTAACCAAAATTAAAACCATTAATAAAAAACATCATATTAACTTAGATATAAAAATGAACATTAAAGAAAACCAACAAAAATTAGCGCAAGCTATCGAAAATTTTGTGAAAAACGAACATACAATTGACCAGCTAAAAGATACATTAGGGGAATTAAGTTTTGAAGTAGAATTCAAAAAAATTGACCTATTTAATAACATATTAAATGAACTAACTTATTCATTAGACGAATTATCAAGAAAAGAACTAAAACAAAGAATACTTTTAGTTAAAAGCTTTGATCATCAAATGTAAATAATTAAAATTATTGATTATATAATTTTAAAAAATACACTAATTTAACTACAAACTATATTTTCAAAATTACTTTGAAAATAAATATTTAAAATTCAAATTTGACTTGATGAATTTTAAATCTAATTTTTATTTCTTTAAATAATCAACTAACAATCTAACTCCTCTACCTGTTGCAAACTCAGGGATATAATTATCTTCTTTATTAGAATAAGCAGCCCCAACAATATCTAAATGAACCCAATCAACTCCATTATTAACAAACTTTTCTAAAAACGCAGCAGCAGAAATTGTACCCCCATTTCTTCCACCTAAATTTGTAAAATCAGCAATTTTAGATTTTAATAAATTTCTATGTTCATCATAAATCGGCAAATTCCAAACCCTCTCACAAACTTTTTCACCAGACTCAAAAATTGAATTAATCATATCTTTATTATTTCCTAAACTAGCAATTAAACTTGGTCCTAAAGCAACTAAACAAGCTCCAGTCAAAGTTGCTAAATCAATAATTTTTGTAACATTATAATTTTTTTGAACATAACTAATTCCATCTGCTAAAACTAACCTCCCTTCTGCATCTGTATTTTTAACTTCAACAGTTTTAGAGCAATATGAAGTAATTACATCTCCGGGTAAAAATGCAGAACTAGAAATAGCATTCTCCGCGCAACTCATAACTAAAACTAAATTTTTCTTTAACTTTAACTCAACACACGCTCTAAAAGTTCCAAACGCAGTTCCAGCTCCCCCCATATCACTTTTCATATCTTCAATAAAATTTGTAGGTTTTAAATTAACTCCACCTGTATCAAAAGTTACTCCCTTACCAACTAAAGCAATTTTCTCATTTGACTTTTTATCTCCTATATACTCGACCATAATTAATCGTGGAGGATTTTTAGACCCTTTCCCAACAGCATGTAACAAACCTAACTTTTCAGAAACAATTTTTTTTTCATCTAAAACTTTAATATTTAATTTATGTTTTTTACTAAACTCTTTAGCAAGACTCTCTAATTTTTTAGGGGTCATAGAACTTGCATTTTCATTAACAATATCTCGAACAAACTTAGTATTAGAATTAACTAATAAAGTTTCTTTAACTAATGTTGAATATTTTTCATCTATCATCAAATTAAAAGTAATCTGTGTTTTATCCTTTTTAGATAAATACTTATCAAACTTATAATTTGATAAATCTAAACCCTCAACAATTGACTCAACAACAAAAGCTTCATCTTTAGGAATCATAACACTAACTTTAGTTTCTTTTTTTTCCTTTAAAATTTTAAAAGCTTTAGAATATACAACTCTTAAATCTTCTCTAGAATAATTTTCTTTTAAATTAAAACTTAAAACTCTATGTTCACGTCCATTTTCCGTAGTTTTTTTAAAATATAAAAATTCATCCTCACAACTTTCATAATTATAAAAACTAATTGCCTTTTGTAAATCAATATGACATTGACGTTTTAAAGTAATACCCACAAACTTAAACTTATTCCCAAATTTCATAGTTGGAATAATACAACAATCTTCAGACTTATTACTAATTTTAATATTCATATAACTTTAATAATAACTTATTTTATAAATATTTTTAACAATCATAAATAAAAAGATTTATTCAAAATAAAAATCATCATCCATAGATTCACTTTCTGAACTTTGTTTCTCGTGAGCTTTCATTTCATAAAATCTAAATGCCACAAGTCCAACAAATCCAAATCCTAAAATAATTAATAACCAAACCCACCACGATAAACCTTCACTCTCAGTAACTTGACTTAAATCTAAAACCATTGGAATTCTTTTTTTATAACCTGAATCTGAAATAATAGTTAAATCTCCTACTGAAGAATTTCCAAGAGCTTCTAATAAAATAGGATTTTTTATCTTAAAAAAAATATCTCTTGAATCATCAATCGCAATTAATTTTGTAGCTTCCGCCGGTTCAATAATTCCTTTATATGTTCCTCCAATCTCAAAATTAATAGTTTGTCTTTCAGAAGATGTATCATTTAAAACAATTGAAAAATCATCTAAACTATTTAAAACAATTTTATCAACTGTCTTAAAAGTAACTTTTGCAATATCAATTGAAACATTAGCAACTGTGCTAAAAACATTTTCACCAAACTTACAATCAAACTCAATATCAAAATTTCCTTGCTTTAAAACAAAATTACTAATTGGAATATCATAACTAGTTTGAGTTAAAGTAACTACTTCAACTCCTCCCTCAAAAGGATTAGTATAATCACAAGAAATATCAAAAGTTGGGACATTTTTCATAAATCTTAAATTAATCACTGGAACTTCCTCAGTAATTGAATAATTCCCAGACACTAAAGAAATTGGACTTGGACCAACTAAATTAATTGGCATATCAATTAAAGTTAAATCAGCATTTTTCCCAGTAACTCCTTTAATAATTATTCTTCCACTCAACTCAGAAAAAAAATCTGCATCAACTTTAATATTAAACTCAATTTCATCCTTTCCTTCTAAATCACCTAAACTTTGAGAATAAGAAACATATTTATTTAATTCTGGACTTAACTCAACTCTAACATTTTTCAAATTATGAATAGTAGGATTTGATATTTTAAACTTTGTAACCTCCTTAATTTCATTAACTTCATTAATCTTCAAATATGGTTTAATTTGTTCCTTAATTGCTAAATATGCTAAAGTATTCTTTTCAATATCTCCCCATCCCGTTGAAGGTTCCTTAAAATAAATCCACTTTTTCCCATCATCAATATACTCAGTTCCACCACCAACTTTTTGTAAACCTAAAACACTCCAAGCAGTCTTAATTAAATCTTTATAAATTGAACTTTTCCCCCAACTCCCATCATTATTTTGATTAAACTTTAAATTATTTGTAAGTTCAGCATTTGATTTATAAAATAAGTATTTTCCTGTATCTTCATATTCTTCAGTCGTATCTAAATACTGTATTCCCAAATCTTCATCTTTAATAACTAACGAATCAATATAATTAGATAATAAATTTGAATCTTTTATTGAACCACCATACCCAATTAAAGTATCAATTGTAGCTGAATAATCACAATTACTACTTTTCCCAATACAACTAAATTCATCAATTGACACAGTAAAACCACGACTATTATCATACTCAACAGTTTCCTTTAATTTTCCATTGTAAGTATAAGTTAATAACTTAATTTCTTCCATACTCTCATTACAAGATAAAATTATTTTATCACTCGCAAACTTTGATATTTTCTCACTATCCTTATCAAATTTATAATTAACCTCATCTTCATTATCAATCTTTAATGAACAAGTAACTTCTTCTCCAGTCACAAAAGAATTGTCAACTTCAATATCAAACCTTGTAGGATTATTCTCATTTGAAATCTTAAATTTATTTAAATAATTTTGTCCATCTTCAATTAACCTTGAATTTAAAGAATACCCTGATAAAACTAAATTTCTCAAAATTAATGAAGTATCTAAAATATCACATGAATCTTTTGGCCAGCATTTATTATTATTATTTCTATCAACCTTTAACTTTTCATAAGCATTAACACTTTGTTCACTTTGAGAAGATTCAACATCATTTAACACAATTAAAAAATAACTTAAATCGACAGGATTTAAAACATCTGGGTCAAGACCTAAAACATGATTAATCAATTTTGATTGTTTTTGTTTTTGAAACTTTCTTTTAATAATTTTTTCCTTATTATCTGAAGAATAAATTATTTCTAAAGAAAATTCATCTGACTTAATTTTCTCTAAAGCAAAATTTGTAAAATGACAATTTTTCTTTTTTTTATTTTCAAAAATTTTCAAATCTAAATCTTTTCCTGAATCCGGTATGATTTTAAAAACTAGAGAATCAAGTTCTTTATCAGAACAAAACTCAAAACTTAAAATTTCATTTTCAAGATAATTGATTTTTTCATAAACATTATTATTTTCATTAAAATAGCTCGGTGATACAATATTTAATGTATCTGCGGAAAAACCTAAACTCATAGACATAATAAAAACTATAAAAGTCATTACAAATCTCGGTTTTCCGAAAAATTTCATAGTAAAATCTACGAAAAATGGGTTTAATATGGTTTATAGTCACTCTAAAATTAGGTTTTATTTTATCTATTATATTGGATAAAAAATAGTTGAACCAGATATCTAAATTTTAAATTATATTTTATAAAATTATTCTATCTTTTTTATCTATTTTAAAGTAATTTTAATAACTTAAAAATAAAATATTTTTAATTAAAATTTAATATAACACCAACACTACTTTATACCTTAAAATCATAAATAATTATCTATAAATTTAGTATAAATTTATCATAAATTAAAACAAAATAAAAATAAAAATTATCTCGAAATTTAACTAAATTTATATCCTAAAAAATAATAATTATTAAATTAAATTCCAATTTAAAATAAAAAAATAAAGTAAAGTATATAAAAAAACAATTCTTCACTAAATTATATGAAAAAAAAACTACACACTAAAGTAGATTCAATTAACACTAAATTTGTTAAATTTTATAAATCAAATTATAAAAAATTATTGATATTACCATTATTAATGTTTTTAATTGCTGTTGGATTTATTGTAAATACAAGTATGAAAGAAGGAGTTCCAATTTATAGAGATGTTTCATTAAAAGGAGGATTATCCTCAATAATTACAATTGATACTCAAATCACATCAGAAGATTTAAAATCATCTTTATTAAACTTAAATCCTGATAACTCATTTGCCATTTCAGAATTATTTGACAATGGAAAAAGAACTGGATTTATTATCGATACAGATTTAGAAGAAGAAAAATTAATCTCAAATATTAACAATAAATTTGACACAAAATTTGAGTTTGGAGAAAATTATAATTCAAACTTTATTTCACCAACATTATCATCAGCTTTTTTCAAACAAGCAATGTATATTTTATTAATTTCATTTGTATTAATGTCCATTGTAATCTTTTTATATTTTAAACAATTAGTTCCAAGTGGGGCAGTAGTATTATCAGCAATTTTTGATATTATCGTAACAGTTGGAGTTTTAGATATGTTACAATTTAAAGTTTCAATTGCTGGAGTTGGGGCTTTAATTATGATTATTGGATATTCAATTGATACTGACGTATTATTAACAAATAGGACATATAAAGAAAAAGGAAACAACTACTTTGAAAAAACAGGTAATGCATTTAAAACTGGAGTTTTAATGAGTTTTACAACTTTAGTTACTGGAATTGCGGCAATGATTTTAACAAATTCATCCGTAATTTATGAAATTTCATTAATTTTAGTAATTGGATTATTAGTTGATTTTGTATCAACTTGGTTTCAAAATGCTTCCATTTTGTTATGGTGGTTAACTGGCAAAAAAAATTAATTTTTTTATAATTTTTTATTTTTTATTTTTTAAAACTTTTAATTTTCAAATAAACCAAATATTTAAAATTCAAATTATAAATAATATCTACTTTCACAATTAATAATTTCTATACTCAAAAAAATATATTAATTTATATTAAATTAATTTTATATTCAACTTAATCCTTTTACCATTTATAAGAAATACTTAGATTTATTAATAAATAAAATGCTTGGAAATTATGAAAAAAATCATATTTGAAAAATTAGTATTATTAAATACAATCTTCAACGCATTTGTAATTTGTAGTATTTTAGTTGGTGGATTTGTTTGGGCAGACACAAACGGTGTTTGGCATAGGGCGGAAGATGTAGTTCCAGGAATTTTCGGAGGAGATGAAAATCCAGGTAATTACGTATTTTCAAATGAGTTAACAGTTAATGGAAAATTAACATTAGGAAATTCAGTTGACTGTGTAGAATGTATTACACAAGCAAACATTAAACCAAGTAATGTTAATTCAGCTTCAATTGCTGATGGTTCAATTTTAGTAGATGATTTAGCTGATGGATCAGTATCCTCTGAAAAATTAAACCTAAATAATGGAGTAGAAGTAAAATCTGGGGATGTAAATGTTAACGGAAAAACAACTGCTAATGAATTTTGTTTAGGGTCAGAATGTCATAACTCTTGGGAAAGTTTATGTGGGTCATGGGTTGCGCAAAACGCAATTAATTAATAATTAAAATGAAAAATAAATTTATATCATATTTATTTTTAACAATTTTTATGATAAATGTAGGTTTTAGTTCAATATTTATATCTGGTTTAGATTATCCTAAATCAATTGATGTAAATTCTGAAATTTTTTACTTTAATACAACATTAATAAATTCTGAAAATGAAGTCTACAGTAATTTAATTTTAAAATATTCTTTAGTAGATTTAGATAATTTAGGATTAGTATATGAAAATTCAGACAAATTATCTTTTGATAATAACGAAGTAAAAATTATTTCTAAAAACTTTGAATTACCAGATTTAAGTTCTGGAAATTATGCATTTAACTTAATTGTTACAGAAAATACAGGTGCTCCAATTGCAGGAATGAAATACGATATTGAATTAACTAACTCTGGAAGTAATTTAAACCTTCCAGAATTAATTTTTGAAAAATCACCTCATATGTTAGCAACTGATAAAAATGGAGAAATTATTCAAAAATCTTATGGTAGTTTAGGAAATAATATTCCTCAAGATGCTAATAAATTTGTAGAATTTACATTAAAAAATCCACAAAATCTAGAGCTTGAAACAAAAATTGAATTATTTAATTCATATTCAATTGAAAATAAATTAAAAGAATTTAATCAAAATTTAAATTTAAAATCAAATCAAGACACATACACACTTGATTTAGATTATACAATTCCTGGAACATATATTGTAAAAACTTCATTTTATAATCAAGGTTCAAAATTATTTTCAAAAGAATTAAGAATGGTAATCGCAGGAGAAAGTGCGAGTATTGTATCATTATTAAATAAAAAAGATACATATACTTCCGGAGAAAATATTCAAATCACTGGAACATTAGTGGGGCCTGCTGATGGAAGAGCAACATTAAAAAATTTAAAATTAAATCTTCAAGTTTCCCAAAATTCAGAAACTTTAATTGAGACATCTCAAACAATTTCTCAATTAGGATTTGAACCTGTTGAATTTGATTTTACACAAAAAACAAATTTTGATTTAACTAAATATAAAGTTAAAGTAACTTTAACAAATTTAGAAAATAATCTTTTAGATGAAATTGAATTAGACTATGAAAAATTAGAAGCTGAATATTTATACAAGGAAGGAACTATTTACAAAGCCGACTTTCAAGGATGTTTTAACAATGATGTATGTGAAGATTTTGAACAAACATTAGGGAATTGTTATGATTGTGACAAAGCAAAACAACAAGCAATTACTCAAGAAAAACAAAGGTATAAAGATTCATTAAAAAATGATTCAAATCAAACTATTATTAATAATGAAGACAAACAAAATGCAATTAAAAATTTCACATATATATTAACAATCACAGTAATATTATTATTATTTGTAATAGTTATTGGATATTTTGTATTAAGAGGTATTAAAAAAAATGAATAAAAATAATAATATAAATTATATCTTAAAATCACTATTATCTATCTTTACACTTTTAATGATTATTAATTTTGTAAATGCAGATAATTGGGTTTGTTATGATAGTACTGGAACTGTTACAGAATCTCAATTAAGAAGTAAAATGAGTTATCAAAAAGGTAGTCCACTTCAAATTATTAAAACTGGAAGTTCCTCAATTACATATACACAAAGTTCATATTTTACTCACTGTAGTAATTCACAAACTTACACATATTGTCCAGAAAATGAATATTTTTTAAAGACAACAATTACTAATGCTCAAAGATGTAATGATTTTAATGGAGCTCATCATATTTACGTTGGAGCATACACTCCTGGATGTAATACTAATGATTGGGGATGTAAAGCACCTTCATTAATTAATGGTGTTGATTGTGGTCTAGGAGGAGGTCCAAGTTGTAGTAAATTTGTATCTGCTGGTGGAAGTGGAGCACCTCAATATAGTTTTGTATGTGGGAAAAATAATGATAAATGGCAAACAAAAACAGCATCTTCAGATTGGGAATGTGCTGAATGTCAAGAATTAGCAGAAAGACAAAATGGAGTTGAACCTGAAATGGGAGATATTCAATCTTTTAGAGATTTATCATTTGGTTCACAATTCAAATTTTCAGGAGCAAAAGTTGATTTATCATTTATGGTATATATCTTAGCATGTATTAACAGAGTTCCAATGGTAAACTTAGAAGTTAATTTAGTTGATAAATTAACAGGATTACCTGTAAACACAGAAGTTGGAATTTACGCTAAACACGAAACATTAGATTATAATGAAGATAACTTAGGAATGTTAAAACAATTTGTAATTCCAGACCAATTAGAATTTAAAAAAACATACACACTTGAAGGAACATTAAGTGCATATCGTGCTTGGTCATGGCGTACAAGATTAGTTGATGCTATGGAAAAAGTAACAACAAATTTAGGATTATCAGTTCCAGGATTCCCAACAAATAAAGATGATTTAAAACAAGGAAATTTATATTATTCACCTGATTTTTTAACAAGTAAAGATTCATTATCTGGGGCAACTATTGAAGGTTCAGCAAAAACATACTTATCACAAAAAGGTTCAATCAATGTTTTAAAAAATATTAACAAAATTGATGGAAATTCAATGTGTACTGTAAATGATTTAGAAAATTATGTTGATAGTAATGGGGTAAACTCAAAAGTTTTATCTGGTATCAGTGATGTTATTCCATTAGTTGATGAAGCGAAATATACTGATATTAAAATTTCATCTGGAATTGATGAAGATTTATCTTTTACTAAAACAAATATTAGAGTTTCAGCATCAGATTTAACAACATCAGATTCAATCGATAAATGGTTTAAAAAATTCAAGAAAAATTCTAATGCTAGAAAATTATCTGAATTATATAATATGGGAGTTTTAACTGAGACTGATTTAGCAAATGCTGGAAGAGGAACTGTATCTGGTTGGTATGATTACTCACCTGATTTAGGTTGTTCAAATTTTGAGTATAGTATTAGAGATTTCGCAATTACTGGATACTCATCCGATAAAAATACTGAATTTGCAGGATGGAATAAATATACAATTCAAGAAGAATACCAAGTTGAAGAATTAGTAGATGTTGAAAAAGAAATTGAAGTTGAATATAACACAACAACACCATATTTATATCAAAATATAACTTATGTTGACGTATATAATTCAACAACAAATACAACTGAAACTATTGAAGTAATTGAAGATATTATTTTATATAATGTAACATATTACAATGTAACTGAAACAATTATTGTTCAAGAACTTCAAAATGTAACTTACACTAGAGAAGTTGAAAAACAAAGTAAAATGTTTGAAACAGTATATTATATTGACTTAGATGTTGAAGCAGTTTGGGAAAATAACATTGTTGCAAACTTAGAATTAGAATATGAAAAAGATATCGATTCATCATATTCTTGGGATTTTGCATCATTAGAAGATTTAGATTCAGAAGTTTTAGCAACTTGTATGTATAACTGGGACTCTTGTATGTTAAAAGAAGTAAAATCAGGATCTCAAACATATAAAGAAGTTGTTGATTGTGGTATGGGTCCACCAAGTAACTTAGCAGAACCAACTATGAAAGATGGTGCTCGTGGAAAGAAAACAATATCACAAGATGTAACAATTTATCGTGGATGTTACGACGGTCAAGACTGGATTTCAAAATATAAAGGTTATTCATGTGTTGATGGAAAATACTATAGATGTAAATTCGGTGCTGACGCAGGAGACTTTTTATTAGGAGTAACTGCTGCAGGAGTTGGAGACACATTAATTAGGCAAGGTTCAAAAGGTTATTCTTGCACAAACAGAGGATGGGAAGATATTTCCTGTTTATCTTAAATAAATAAATATTTATATTAAATTATTTATTAATTTATTTTTATTCTAATTAGAAAATACTTTAAGAATTATATATACTATCTTATTTTTTAAATAAAAATATTTCAGAAAAATATTTAAACATATTTTTCAGAATAAATAGAGTCAACATCTGCTCCATTTAAAATTGCTTTATCTGAAACAGCAGTCACCATTTCTGGTCTACCACAAATATAAATTTCAGAATTTAAATAATCAATTACATCTAAATTATCTTGAACATAACCAACTCTCCCTTCCCAAGTTTCAGAAGGTCTAGACACAACTGTAACTAATCTTAATTGTGGATAACTTTCTTCTAAATCTTTTAACTCTTTTTCAAATAATATTTCATTATCAAATCTATTTCCAAATAATAAAACAATTTCTCTTTCATCTTTTGAATTAGATAATAATTCAAATAAGATTGAACGTAATGGAGCAATTCCAGTCCCAGTTCCAATTAAAGTAATTTTTTCTTTTTTTAATTCATTATCTTGTTGTAATTTAAATAATCCTAATGGGCCCATAATTGAACATTCATCTCCAACTTGTTTTAAAAATAATTTAGGAGTTGATCGTCCATCCTCAACTAAATTAATTGTTAATTCAACAATATCTTTATTTACTTTAGATGATGCAATAGAATAAGGTTTTCTATGTTTTTCCCCTTCATGTTCAAACATTAAATTAACAAATTGACCAGATTCAAATTCTAATTCTTCATCTAACTCAATTGTAAATAATTTAGTTTTTTCAGTTTGGTTTTCAATTTTAGCGAACTTTCCGCTGATAGTTTTTAAAGCCATAAAATAAATATTATTTTATTTATTAAATACTTTTTGAATATTTAATTTTATTTTATGTGGAAATTATATCGCAGTCATTTAAAACAAACTATTATATAATTCAAATTATTTATCTAATTATACCAGACTTAAGAGCATATTTTTTCAGATTTTAAATATTTATATTTAATAATTTGATAAAATTTAAAACATGCTTAAAAATGAATAATAAAAATAATGATATAAAACCTAATGTATTAATCTCTAATTGTTTAGAGTTGGAATTTTGTAGATATAATTCTCAGATGATTTCTGATAAATTTATTCAAAATTTTAGAAAACATATAAATTCAATCAAAATATGTCCTGAGGTTGCAATTGGGATGGGTACTCCAAGAAAAACAGTTTCAATATATTTTGATAAAAATAATAATAAAAAAGAATTAATTCAAGAAAGTACAAATATGAACTGGACGGATAAAATGAATAATTTTTCATCAAACTTTGTTGAAAATTTAGATTATTTGGATGGTGCAATATTAAAAAGTAAATCACCTAGTTGTGGTATTACTGATGCTAAAATTCGTGGAAAAGAAAATAATATTCTAATGAAAAAAGGTCCTGGTTTATTTACTGAAAAATTACTTGGAAAATATCCAAATTTAATTATTGAAAGTGAAAAAAGATTAAACAATGGATTAATCAGAGATAACTTTTTAATTAAAGTTTATATTAATTTTAGATTTAGAACTCAAACTAAAAATTTTAATGAATTATTAGAATTTCATAAAAATAATAAATATCTATTTATGGCACTATCTCAAAAATTACAAAAAGAATTGGGAAATATTTTAGCAAGTCATAAAAATAACTTTGAAGAAATTAAAAACTTGTATAGACTGAAATTATCTGAAATCTCTTCTTTAAAAGTCTCTAAGGGTAAATTTCAAAACGCTTTAGACCATATATTTGGATACCTAAGATATAAAATGAATCAAAAAGAAAAAGAGCATTATTTTAAGTTATTAAAATTATATCGAGATAATAAAATATTTTTAATAACAATTATATCCTCTCTTGAAATGTATGTATTAAAATATGAAATTAAATATTTAGAAAATCAATCAATATTTAATCCTTATCCTAACGATTTATTAATGGATATAAAAGTATGTTAAAATGATAAATTCAGAAATTAATTTGAAAATTTCAAAAAGTTTTAAAAAATATAAAAAATCAATTTATATTTTTAGAAGAGACTTAAGAACATTTGACAACACAGCACTAAACACTGCTATCGAAAACTCACACAAAATAATTCCAATATTTATATTTAATGAAAATCAAATAACTACACAAAATAAATTTTATAATTCAAATTCAATTCAATTTATGTTAAATTCTCTTGATGAATTAAATAAACAAATAAAAATCAACTTTTTTTATAACAATCAAATAAAATTATTAAAATCTTTAATCATTTCTGAAAATATTAATGCTATTTTTCAAAATCACGACTACACTCCTTTTGCTAGATTAAGGGATAGAAAAATAAAATTATTATGTGATGAATTAAAAATAGATTTTATATTAACTCACGATTATTTATTAAATCCACCAACTAAAATTTTAAAATCTGATAAAACTCCTTATGCAATGTTTACTCCATACTACAGGCAAGCAACACTACACACAATTAATGAGCCTATAAAAATAAAGATAAATGCTGGCCAATTTATAACCTTAAAAAATTCGAGTGGAACAGAAATATTTCTAAAAGTACTTCCAAAAGAAAAATACAATAAAAATCTTTTTTTAACTGGTGGAAGAAAAGAAGGATTAAAATTATTAAATCATTCTCAAACACTAAATAATTTTAACGAAACTCAAAACTTCCCAAATCAATATGGTACATCAAGGCTCTCAACACACTTAAAATTTGGAACTTTATCAATAAGAGAAACTTATCATATTTTAGAAAATAGTTTAGGAATAAATAATCCAATTAACAGACAACTATACTGGCGAGACTTTTGGACATACATTCAATACCACAAACCAACTGTCTACACTAAACCATATCAACAAAAATATGAAAAATTACAATGGAATAAAAATAATACTTGGTATAAATTATGGTGTGAAGGGAAAACAGGATTTCCAATAGTTGATGCTGGGATGCGAGAACTAAATCAAACTGGATTTATGCACAACAGAGTAAGAATGATAGTTGCAAGTTTTTTAACAAAACATTTACACATAGATTACAAACTAGGTGAAAAATATTTAGCTCAAAAATTAATTGACTACGACCCATCTGTAAACAATGGAAACTGGCAATGGGCAGCAAGTACAGGCTGTGATGCGCAACCATACTTTAGAATATTTAATCCTTGGCTCCAACAAAAAAAATTTGACAAAGAATGTGAATATATAAAAAAATGGATACCAGAACTACAAAATACTGATAATAAACTAATTCATAATATTTTCAAAAAACCACTAAACTTAGAAAATTATCCAAATCCAATAGTAGAACACGACATAGAAAGTAAAATCGCAAAAGAAAGATTTAGAACTTGTTAAAATAAAACAAAAAATTAAATACAATATACTTCAATTAAAACTATGGGAATAAAATTTGAACAATTATGTAATATAATTAAAAAATTAAAAATGGATTACAATTTATTTTTGAAGATTTAAATTATTTAATATTTCTAAACGATTCAACACAAGAAGATATTTGAGAATATGGTCCAGTAATGTTAAGTGCATCAACACAAACTACTGGCTATGACATTTATTTATCTAAAAACTACATACCAAAACAATATTTAATATTTGTAGTATTCCACAAAGTAACAGAAGCAACTCTAACCTCACAAGGACAAGATGGAAAACAAGCACACAACACAGCAAAAGAACTAGATGAACAATTTGCTAAATCTGAACTATCACAAAAAGAATTTAATGAATATTTAGAATACAAAACAAAAATACATGTTCAATAAAATTAATTTAAGAATAGAAAATTAATCACACACTTCGTTTAGTGAATAATTTCAAATTAATTTTTTTTGCTGATTACGCAAAAAAACAAATCTAGAATTTTTATTTTTAGATTTATTTCACAAATTCAGAACGACCTTCGCCCGTTCTTAAAATTTCTTCATAAAACAAAAAACAAAAATAATATTATTATAGCAAATCGAACATATTAATTAGAAATAAAATAAATAAAAATAGTGTTTTTGATAAATCAAAAACCTTAAATATCTAAATCTTTAGCAAAGTTAGCATTTGAAATAATAAATTCTTTTCTAGGTGCAACCTTATCACCCATAAGCATTGAAAACGCTTCATCAGCTTCCATAGCATCAGAAATTGTAATCTTTTTCATATATCTAGTTTCAGGATTTAAAGTTGTATCCCATAACTGTTCATCATTCATTTCTCCCAGACCTTTATATCTTTGAATATCAATCTTCTTTCCAGGATTAGCTTCTCTAAAGTCATCTAAATCTTGATCTAAATATAAATACTCTCCATTCTTTTGACCAGGTAATTTAACTTTATACAATGGAGCCATTGCAATATATACATGACCTCTTAAAACTAATTCCTTAAAATGTCTAAATAATAAAGTTAAAATTAAAGTTGCAATATGTTGACCATCCACATCAGCATCGGCCATAATTACAATTTTATGATATCTTAATTTTTCAGGATCAAAATTTTCACCAAATCCAGTTCCCAAAGCAGTAATTAAAGATTTAATCTCATCATTCTCTAAAATTTTAACTAATCTTGCTTTCTCAACATTTAAAGGTTTTCCTTTTAATGGTAAAATCGCTTGAGTCGCACGATTTCTACCCATCTTAGCAGTACCACCGGCGGAATCTCCCTCCACAATAAACAATTCACAATCTTCAGCAACTTTAGAAGAACAATCAGACAATTTTCCAGGTAAACTTGAAAACTCTAAAACATTCTTTCTTCTAATTAAATCTCTTGCTTTCTTAGCAGCTTCTCTTGCCTTTTTAGCTTGAGACGCTTTATCGATAATCATTTGAGCAGCTTTAGGATTTTCATCTAAATAAGAATAAAATTGTTCAAAGAAAATATTGGATACAATAGATTGAACTTCAGGATTTCCTAATTTATCTTTAGTTTGTCCTTCAAATTGAGGTTCAGGAATTTTAACAGAAACAATCGCTACAATACCTTCACGAATATCATCTCCTGTTAAATTTAATTTTTTATCAGCAGCTTTCCCATTAGCATTAATATAATCTTTCATAGCTTTTGTAATACCTAACTTAAATCCAGATAAATGAGTTCCACCACCAGGAGTTGTAATATTATTTACAAAAGTTTCAATTTTTTCATTATAATTTGAAGTATAAGTTAACGCAACATCAACTGCTACATCATCTCTCTCTCCAGAAACTGCAACAATATCTTTGATAACTTGTTTATCATTTTTAGTAACATGTTTAACAAACTCGGATAATCCTCCTTCAAAATGGAAAACTTCTTCAATATTATTTCTTTCATCAGTAAAAACAATAGTTACATTTGAATTTAAAAAAGCAAACTCTCTATATCTTTTTAGCATCATCTTATAATCAAACTCAATAGTTTGAAAAATAGTTGCATCTGGCCAAAAAGTAACTTTAGTTCCAGTTTGCTTTGATTTACCAGTAACTTCTAACTTTCTAGTAATCTTTTGATTTTCAAAAGTCATTTGATGAATATTTCCTTCTCTACAAATTTCAACATCAACCTTTGTAGCTAAAGCATTAACCACTGAAGCTCCAACACCGTGAAGACCTCCTGAAACTTTATAAGAACCTTTATCAAATTTTCCTCCAGCGTGTAAAACCGTAAATACAACTTCAGCTGCAGATTTACCTTTACCGTGAGTTCCAGTAGGGATACCACGACCATTATCAGTCACAGTTACAGAATTATCTTTATGAATTGTAATGGAAATTTTATCACAATATCCAGCTAAAGCTTCATCAATAGAGTTATCAACCAGTTCCTTAACAAGGTGGTGAAGACCATCAATTCCAGTCCCACCAATATACATACCAGGTCTTTTTCTAACAGCTTCAAGTCCTTCTAAAACTTTAATATTACTTGCTCCGTATTCTTCGCTCATATAGTAAAATATCAAATTTAGACTTTTTAAAGATTTGTTGTCTAGATATAAAAAACAATTACTAAACAGGTTTTTAGAGAATTTATTTACTTAAAATCAATCAAATAAAAATAAATATTAATTATATTTTTGAACTTGATTAATTTTATACATTGATTTTTGTTTCAACAATTGAACTGGCACAAAGTTAGAATTTTTACTAATCATTTGTTCTAACATTCTAATTCGAGTATTAATAACTTTTGAACTTGTTTCATAACTTGATTCAGCAGGGGGAGTTAAATTATCTCCACTATTATCTTCTTTATCACTATGGTCGTGTTGCCATTTACTATTTTCTTCATAATTTTCGTAATAGTCATTTTCATTACAACGACAAGGACTTTCATAACAAGTTCCGCACATTCCTGCCCCACCTCCATTTTTCCCTGCGACATCATACATATCTTTAGATATATTACTATTTATTTCAAATGAATTATAAGTTTTAATTGGCAAAGTATATATTTGTATATTATTGTATTTCATAGTCATCAAATGGTTTTTAAAATTTATATAGTTTTCTAAACATATGTAAAAGATTAAATTTTAGAATTACATTGTTTTCTAAAAAATTTAATAATAGTTCCAACTTCAACAGCAACTGTAATAATTGCATCTGAAATCATATGTTCATGATGAAATTTTAAATATAAATTTAACCAAAATTTATCCCAACCATTAACATTTCTTTTCATATATGGGTCTTCTTCCAAATATCCACTTAAAATAAATACAGCTTTCCCCTTAGTTTTAGTAACTGTTTTACCATTCTCAATTACTTCAACATCAGACCCACTCATTGTTAGTCTAAAACTTATCCACATTGCAAAATAATCATCAATATATCTTTTTCCATCAACAAAAACATTTAACTCTTTATTTGAACCTTGATTATTTTGAGTTAAATCTTTTTCAGATAAATCATATCCTAAAGTTTCCAAATAACTCATCAAATTAGACCTAGTTTTTTCAATTTCAAATACACCTTCGATCTCAGTTAATTTATCTGACCCAATAGGAATCATCTTTTTATCATCGTTGTATTTTTTCATATTCTATTTAATTTTTAATCTATAACACTTTTAAATTTAATTATACATTTAAAAGAAAATAAGTTAATTAAATAGTATAAATGTAACTCAAATATGTAACTTTAAATATAAAATAACTAATTCATCACTTTAAAAAAGTTATAAATATTATTATATAAAATTAATAAAATTAAAACTATGAGTTTAAAACAATCCGTTAAATCAAAAGAGTTTTCTTTGCTGGATTCCGCTGTAATTAATTTAATTGTAGAAAAAACAAAGTTAAACAAGGAAAAATACAGTTTAATTTTATCTAAAACTGTTATTGTATATGCATTATTAATTTTAATTGCCGTATATTCATCTGTAAAAGAAATAATTTCTCCAAAAATTATGACAATCGCATTAATTACTGGAACATTATTACTATTTGTAGTTTATTTATACGTAATTGAACATTTTAATAAAATGGACCAAGACATTGATGAAGTAGTATCATTATTACAAACTAAAGCATTGATGGGTCACAAAACAAAAAAAGAATAAATTAAAATTTTAATTTATTTATATATAATATTTTTTCTTAACAAAACAAATTAATCAAAAAATAATTTTATTATTTTTTAATTTTCAAAATAAAAATTAAATCCTTAGTTTCCTCAAATTCTTCAACAACCTCAAACTTTAAATTAATAATTTCTAATATTTTTTCCCTCTTTAAAGAAAATTTTACAAAAGATAAAAATAAAATTCCATCATCTTTCAAAACACGAATAAATTCATCAAAAACTAATTCAAAATTTGGTATATCTTGAATTACTGAAAAAGTTGAAATAAAATTAAAATAATTATCTTCAAAAATAGATAAATCAGTTAATGATCCACAAAACTTTCGATTAGAAATATTATTATTTAATTTTAAAAGCTCCTCAGATAAATCAAAAGAATATAATTCACAATCAGAATATATAAACTGATTTAAAACACCATCTCCACACCCAGCATCTAAAACTTTACCTACCTTAGGGAATTTATCTTTTACATAATTTAACTTTAAAATTTGTTCCTCGTGATATAAATTTTTATAACCTTGAGCAATTCCATTATAATAATCTTTAGTAGAATTAATTTTTTCATTATTTTTATTATCAGTATCCATAAATTAAATACTATATTTTAATATAAAAAACTTATCAAAATAAATGCACAACTCTTTCAAATATTATACTTAATTGTAATTATAATTACCAAGTTTTAACTATTTTTAAACAATGTTTCCATTATATTTATAAAAAAACATTTCTTTGATTATTTTATGTCAGAAAATAACGATTCAATTAAACAAAAACTAATTGACAATTTATTTAATTTTAAAAATTTTACATTAT
>AYRE01000002.1_pt1 | contig 68382 bp, 59 predicted proteins | sample 183791 | NCBI WGS metagenome assembly AYRE01 (sample SAMN02391470, study PRJNA226580) | bioreactor metagenome | isolation source: day 6 sample from continuous culture bioreactor with low C:N ratio... | place: Germany: Bremen | reverse complement strand
ACGGAATTGTAACTTTCCAAAATGTACCAAATGCAAAACAACAATTTCAAATTGATTACAACGGAGCTAAATATTCGATGTATGTAAACAATGACACTCAAATTACAATTAATACTAAAGCATACTCCCTAAAAGTTTTAGATAACAATAACAAACCAATTTCAAATGCGAGAGTAAATCTCCTAAAAGAAGCTGGAACATATATTAAATATTTAAGAACAGACACAAATGGAATTGTCACGTTTCAAAATGTGCCTAATGCAAAACAAAAATTCCAAATTGACCACAACGGAGCTAAATATTCAATACCAGTAAATAATGACACTCAAATTACATTAAACACATTAGGATATTCATTAAAAGTTTTAGATAACAATAATGAACCAATTAACAATGTAAGAGTAAACTTACTAAAAGAATCTGGAACTTACATCAAATATTTAAGAACAGATTCAAATGGAGTTGTAACTTTCCAAAATGTACCAAATGCAAAACAACAATTTCAAATTGACCATAATGGAGCAAAATATTCAATACCTGTAAATAACAATTCACAAATCATTATGAATACAAAGGGTTATTCATTAAAAGTTTTAGATAACAATAATGAACCAATTAATAATGTAAGAGTGAATTTACTAAAAGAGTCTGGGACTTACATCAAATATTTAAGAACAGATTCAAATGGAGTTGTAATTTTCCAAAATGTACCAAATGCAAAACAACAATTTCAAATTGACCACAATGGAGCAAAATATTCAATGCCAGTAAATAATGATACACAAATCACAATAAATACAAAAGCATATAGTTTGAACCTAATTAATAGTCAAAACCTACCAATTAATAATGCTAGAGTAAATTTATTAAAATCATCAGGAACATACATCAAATACAAAAAAACAAATACAAATGGAACAGTAATATTCCAAGTGGTACCAAATGCTAATCACAAATTCCAATTAGATTATAATGGAGATAAATATACTAGCCAATCAGTCTCAAACACAGAACCAATTAGTGTTCAAACTTTTTCATTCGGAGGATTATTTGTTGATAGTTCATGTACTCCAACTGAAAATGTAAGATTTAATTTATTAAAAGAATCTGGAACATATGTAAAAAATTTAAAAACTAATGGTTTAGGGGAAGGATCTTTTGAAGTTGTTCCAAATGCAAATATGAAAATTCAAGTTGACCATAATAGTCTTAAAGAAACAACACAAGTATATTCAATTAATCAAAATACAAATTTAAATATTCAAACTTCACACAATTTAGGATGTTATAATAATTCTTAAATTTTTTATTTTTTAAATTAAATAAACAACAACTACCAAATTAAAATAATTCTTTTTAAACCCAATTCATTGAAATACAATTAGGTAAAACAAAATGTACGATATTATTCTAGGTCGGTCAAAAGGAGACCAAAAAAAATACGGAAAAAAAGGAACAGTATATATTGGAAAACAATATATTCAAATGGGAAACGAATCCTCATTATCCAATCCAATTTATATGGATGTTGCCCGTGCCCACGCAATGCTAATAGTAGGAAAAAGAGGAGGGGGGAAATCCTATACTATGGGATCACTAGCCGAAGGACTAGCAGATATGGAACCAGAAGTTGCTGAAAACTTAGCCTTTGTTTTAATGGATACCATGGGAGTTTATTGGTCAATGAAATACGCCAACGAAAAAGAAGATGAACTTCTAAAAAGATGGGGACTTGAAGGAAAAGGACTTGATGTTCAAATCTATGTGCCAGGTGGATTTTATAATAAATACAAAGAAGATGGAATCCCAGTAGACTTCCCACTATACATTCAACCAAGAGAACTTTCGGTTGAAGACTGGATGCAAGTATTTAAATTACAATCAGATAATTTTATTTCAGTAATTATTTCAAAAATTGTTGGAGACCTTCTAACCACAAATAATAATTTCTCAATTGACGATATTATTAATAAAATTAATTCCTACGACAGAATTGATGATAAAGAAAAACTAACAGCATCAATGCGTTTTGAAAACACAAAAAACTGGGGAATTTTCTCAACAACAGCTACAAAAATTAAAGACTTACTACACGGAGGAAAAGTAACTGTAATTGATTATTCTCCATTTGTAGCTTTACCTGGTGGTTGGGAAGTTAAAGCATTAGTATTAGGACTAATTTCAAAAAAGATTTTTGTAGAAAGAATGCTTGTAAGAAAAAATGAAGAAAAACAACAAATCTCTGCAAAAACTCAAGTAGTTCAAGAACTAGAAGAAATTGATGATATTCCAATGCCTTGGTTAATTGTAGACGAAGCACACGAATTCTTACCAAGAGGAGCAGACGATGAAGTTCCATCAAGTAAAGCTCTAATTACAATTCTAAGAGAAGGACGTCAACCAGGAGTAAGTTTAATTTTAGCAACACAACAACCAGCTAAAATCCACACTGATGCAATCACACAATCTGACATCGTTTTAGCCCATAGAATTACTGCAAGTTTTGACCTTGAAGCACTAGATAAAATCTTTTTATCCTATGATAGTAAAGGAAGTAAAGCACTATTTAACTCAATGCCAAGAACAAAAGGATGTGCAATTATCATGGACGATAAAAACGAAAGACTACACACAATGCAAGTTAAACCAAGAATTAGTTGGCACGGTGGAGAAGACCCAAACGCAATCAGAGAAATAGAAGACGAATTTGATTTCTAAAAAAAGACTATTTTAAATTTAATAAAATAAAAATAAATATTTTTTAAACTTACTTAAAACCAATATAATTATCCAAATTAATTTCTTTTCCAATAATATGAGTATTTGTAGGAAAATATTTAATATTCCTATCACTCTGACTTCGAACATACCCAATTAACTCACTCGAACGAGCACCAGTTAAAGTAATAGTTTCATTAAAATCAGATAAATCTAAATCCTTAAAAGAATCAGCAATTAATTTTCCAAGTCCCTTCAAATCAGTATTAAAATTAGCAGGCACAAGCAATATCTCAGAATTATTATTATTTAGGTTGTATTTTCTATCCATCCTAAAAAAAACAACACAACTTTAAACTTTATAAATGTATTCGTGTTACTTATTAGTATGAAAAAAAACTCTTTGAAAGCAAAATTAACTGGAATTTTACCAGATGATGTAATTAACAAAGTAAATAGAAGTTTTGAAGTTGTTGGAGACATTGCAATTATTGAAATCTCTGAAGAACTAGAACAATATGAAAAACAAATTGGAGAAGCTTTACTACAAGTAAATGTTTCACTAAAAACAATTCTAAAAAAATCAGGAATTCACCACGGAGAATTTAGAACTCAAGATTTAGTATATGTAGCCGGTGTTGAAAAATACGAAACTGAATACTTAGAAAACGGAGTAAGATTTAAACTAAATCCTGGAAGAGTTTACTTCTCAGCAAGATTATCTACTGAAAGATCAGATCTTATGAGTATGCTTGATGAAAATCAAAGAGTATTAGTAATGTTTAGTGGTGCTGGACCATATTCACTAACAGCACTAAAAATGAAACCAAACTTACCACTATTAACAGCTATCGAAATTAATCCTAACGGACACAAATACGCTACAGAAAGTTTAGCCCTAAATAAAAATATTTTAAAAAAAACAAAACAATACCAAAGTTTTCTAAAATTTGTAAAATCTCATAAACTTCCAGTTTTAGAAAAAAACACACTACCAATGTTTAACAAAACAAAAGTAAACTTCATTAATGGAAATGTAAGAATTGAAACAAGAGAATTTCATTCAAAATTTGCTGATAAAAAGATTGAATTTTACGACAACAATATTTTTGATTACGAATTTAAAAATATCTATCACATCCTAGACCAACTAAAAGATACTAAGATTAATATCGATGTATCAAAAATTCACAAAATTGATGAATTTATTAATTTTTTTATTTTATTTTTCGACAAATTTCAATGGACTGCAAAAATCGAAAATAAAGATTATGTTTTTGAAAACTCAATTGAAAAAGCAGTATTTTTAGAATATTTAAGAAATCAAGAAAATAGAAAAATCGAAGAATTACACAAATATGATGAAATATATATGCCATTACCAAAAGATGCTGAATTATTCCTAGATTGCGCATTTAGAAGTGCTGCTCCAGGTGCAATTGTCCATATGTATGACTTTGTCCATGAAAATGATTTCCCAAGTAAATCAGAAAATGCCGTAATTAAATCAGCTGAAAAAAATAATGTTAAAGTTGAAATTATTGAAACAAGAAAAGTAGGACAATACTCCCCAAGAAAATATAGAGTGTGCTGCGATTTCAAAGTTTTATAATAAAACTTTTAATCAAAATTTTAATTCTTTAAAAAATAAAAAACAAATATCTCCACAAGAAATATTTAAGCTAATCCTTCATAATACCCTTGTAAATCCAAATCATAATTATTTTGTGCATACTTTGGACCATTATACTTTTTAGCAATTTGTTGATAATTTTTATTTTTCATATCATTAATAATTCCATTTTCTTCCAAAAACTTAAAAAAATAATTAATCATAGCATTTGAATCTTTAACTTTAGATAACAATAAATCAGCATCATCACTATTTTCATATCTAACAATATTAGACCCTAACATTTGTGAAAAACCAAAACTTGAACTCTTAAAAGCAACAATATCATTAGCATCAAAAGCTTCTACAAAAGCATCATAATTTGTTTCCTTAGAAACTCTACTAAATGATTCTCCATTTTTTAAAGTGCAATCCACATCATCAAAACCTCTATTTTCTTCATTAAATTTATGACATTCAAATCTAACTGATTTTTCAAAAGTTCTCCTATATCCATCCTCTTTAATAATTATGGCATAAATTAAATTCACATCAACATTATTTTTACTAGCATAAGTTTCAAATTGATTTTTATTCAAATCATAAAAAATACTAGATTTAAACTTTTCAATTTTAGTAAGCATACTCCCCGTTAACTCAACAACATTAGTTTCAGAATTTAAAACAGCTCCATCTGAAATTGAATCAAAATCCCAAATATTATCATTATCAACCCCACTTAAAGCTTTTTCAATTTGAGTAAATAAAACACCACAATTTAATTTTTCATAATCCTTATGATTTTTATCATTACATTTAGTATAATACGAATTTAAAGAATTCCAAGTTGCAGTTTCCTGTTCATTACAACTCTCCAAAGTATCATCATTACAAACTTTAACATTACAATTTGACTTTGAAATTTCACATTTTTCAATAATACTCTTTAACTTAAAATCAGAAATACCACCCTCCGCAGTATCAGAAACTTCTGAAAACTGAGAAATAACTAACAAAACAACAATTAAAAGTAAAAAAAAACCAACTAACTTTGAAATAGATAACTCTACTCCTTTTTTATTAAAAGAAAAAATATTTTGAATAGACATTTTATCTATCCCTTAATAACTGGAAAACTTTGGTAATACTTTCTAGTTTTACCATTATTTTTCACTTCAATCTCTAAATCTGGTAATCTTACATCACCTAAAATACCTCTTTTATTAACTAAATTAAAACCTAATAATCTTGTATCTCCTCTTTCAAATCTAGTAAAATCCCAAACTAATTTATACTGAGTATCACCCTTTAAAACATGTTTAGGTTCAGTTAAAGAAAAAGATTCATCCTTTACTTGTAAATAAGCAGGCATTCTGAAAATAATTTTTAATTTATCAATTTCATGTTCCTTAATATTCTCAAAACCAATTCTAACCTTAAACCCTTTAATTCCCTCATGAGATACTCTCTCAACTTCAAATAACTGATTTTTAACAGCTAAAGGATTTGAATTCTTTCTAACATAAATATAACTTAAAATAATTCCAATTACAACAACTACAATAAATAAAGCTAAATAATTAAAAGAATAAGTAAAAGTTTTAGTTTGCCCTTTTTCTAAATTAACTTCAAAACCTACTCCATTTTCAGTTGAGAAATATTTTTCAGCATCAGTCCCAAATAATAAACTTCTAAAAAATCCAAACTCTAATTCATCTTTATACGTATCAACCTCATTTCCTAAATTAGTAACTGAAATTTCAACTCTATCAGAAAATAAACCAGTCCCCCTATTTGATTTAACATCAATATTTTTATAAGAAGCAACTTTTAAATCAGAAACTGAATACCACTCTTGAGCAGATTCCCCTCCATCTTTTAAAACTCTAACAGTAACTTTAGCAAGATAATCACCTGGATTTAAAGAAGATGGAACATCTAACTGATAAATTTTATAACTAACATCTGATGTGAAAACATCTTCAAAAGTATCAAATTTATAATCTCCTAAACTAACAGAAACTTCTACATTTTGATCCTTAACAACAGCCTCAGAATTTACTGTAAACTTTAAAGCATTAACTGGAGACACATCAGTTTTTTGAATTTTAGTTGAAAACTTTAAATTATCCTTAGTTGGTTTAATATTAATACTATAAGTTAAAGAAACATCATCAGCTCCAATAATTGTTACAGGAAACTCAAAAAAACCTGAATAATCTTCATTATTTTGAGAAATTTTAATTAAATTTGGACTAACTACATTTGGCGTATAATCAAAAGCTGAATTTGCTTTTAATTCTAACTTTAAACTAACTTTTTCCCCTGCATTTAACTTAACATTTTTTTCACTTAAAGAAATATCCCATCCACTAATAGATGCAACATTAAAATCAATATTTTGAACTTCATTTAAATTATTTTTAACTGTAAAAAAAAACTCACTCTCAATATGATTATTATAAACCTCGGAACTTAAAGTATTTACCTCAACCTCAAATGCTCCATTTTCATTATAAACGTTATTTCCAAAAATAGAAACAAAAGAAAATAGAAATAAAAAAATAAAATTTAAACTTTTAAAATGTGTCATCTTTTCCATCATCCTCTTTAGATTTAGATTTAGCCTTGATTTTTTTAATTTCATCCTCAAGATCTAACTTTTGAATAATTTCCTTATATCTATTTCTAATTGTAACCTCAGTCACACCAGAAACATCTGAAATATCTCTTTGAGTTCTTCTCTCACCCTCTAATAAACCTGCAATATATAATGCTGCTGCAGCAATTCCAATTGGACCTCTACCAGAAGTTAACTCTAAAGATAATGCTTGTGATAAAATTTCAACTGCTCTTGACTGTGTTTCAGGTCCATATTTTAAAACACTTGCAAATCTTGAAATATAATCAACTGGATTTGATGGTAAAATTTTAATTCTTAATTCTCTTGTAATATATCTATAAGATCTTCCAATTTCCTTTTTATCAATTCCTGAAGCTTCAGCAATCTCATCTAAAGTTCTAGGAATATTTTGTCTTCTACAAGCAGCATACACAACTCCTGCAACAACACTCTCAATTGATCTTCCACGAACTAAATTCTTTTGAACAGCTTCAGTATAAATCTTTCCAGCCTCTTCTTCAATTGATGTTGGTAAATTCAAAAATGAAGATAAACGACGAAGTTCTCCTAAAGCAATCTTTAGGTTCTTCTCCATAACTGTAGACAATCTTTTTTGCCATCTCTTTAATCTTTGAAGTTTATATCTTTGTTTCTTATCTAAAGAAAAAGCATCACTCTCAGACCCAATAGAAGTTCCCATACCCATATCATACTTTGTATATGATGTTGGAGCACCAGATCTTCTCATCTCAGAATCATCTCCCTCTTCAAAGTCTCTCCATTCCTTTCCTAAAGAAATATTTTTTGCATCAATTAATAAACCACAACTTCTACAAATCATTTCCCCTCTATCTTTATCATTATAAAGATTAGTTCCACCACACTCTGGGCATTTTTTTAAATTATCTGATCCTACCATTATCAATAAATTAACTTTAATTCACACAATATGAATAAAAAAGTTTTTAAATATACTTATTTTTCAAATTCATACAATAAAAAGATTTATTACCCTTCAATAGTGCTAAATAAAATAAAAATAAGTATTAAATTTCTCAAACTCGAATTTTTAGAATAAAATTTTAAAAATAAAAGAGAATTATTCTCTCCCAATTAATAAATCTCCACCATTAATAGTTTTTCGACCACTATGTGTAGATATTTTTGAAGCCTTTAAAGATAATTCATATAAATAATGTTCTAAAATTTTCTTTAATTCTTCCTTAGCATCCTCAGAAACTCTTTCAGCACCCTTGTCCTTCATTAATCTTTCAAGAGCTAATAATGGTAATTTTGCCATTTATAAATCCCCCTTTACTTGATTAAATGCAAGTGTTACATCTTTAGACTTTACTGTCTTTCTTCCTGAATGCTCTGCTAATAAAACCGCTTTTTTAATAATTTTTTCAGTTACATCTTCTAAAATTGTTGCAGCAGTTTGCTTAGCATCTTTAGAAACTCTCTTACCCGTTGCTTCTTGAATTAAAGCTCCTAACGGTGCAAATGGTAAAATATTTTCTCTCTTGACCATAATAATATATTCATAAGACATTCTTTAAAAACATTTGTTACTTTTGTTTAAAATTATAATTAAGAACAATAATTAAACTGAAATCCAAAAATTAATATGATTAAAATCATATAATACTAAAATAAATCTAAAAATAATAATTAAAAAAATATATAAAGACAAGATAAATATTTATATTATTGAAAAGCAATTTTCAAAAATTACTATATTGGGAACGTAGTATAACCTGGCTAGAATAAGCGGCTCCAACCCGCTGGATGGGGGTTCAAATCCTTCCGTTCTCACTTTTCTAAAAAAATACATTAAGATTTTCGAGTTTGAAATTTATCTAGATTGTAAAAATCAAGTTTTCTCAATTAAAAATAATTCTAAATAAAACAAAAAAATATAAATAATTTTATTATAATAATTATATGAAATACTCAAACAAAGAATTCCACTGTGAAAAATTTGAAAATATAAATCTTGAACTAGAAAATTTTGACAATACAACTTTAGAAAACTGCGAATTTAAAAACTGTGTAATCAATTCCATATCAATAAAAAATACTAAATTTCTAAATGTTAAATTTTATAATTGTAAAATAATCGGATTAAAAATTGAAGATTCAAATAACTTATTTCTAGATTTTAAATTTGAAAATTCAAAAATTGAAGGTTGTGATTTTTCAAACTTAAACATTCAAAATACAAAATTTATTAATTGTAATATAATTAGTTCAAATTTTCAAAAAACAAATCTTACAAATTCAAGTTTTGAATACTCAAACCTACAAGATTCAATATTTGCAAACACAAATCTTACAAATGTAAATTTTAAAGAATCATTTAATTATAATATAAATCCAACTGAAAATAAAATAAAAAATGCTAAATTTTCTCAACCAGAAGTAATAAACTTACTAAAATATTTTAAAATAAAAATAGAATAATATTAATTTAATTCCTCATATTTTTACAAAAATTTAATAATTCTTCATACTCTATAACATAATCAAAATAAACAATATCATTTTTATACCTACTATAAACTAATTTCACAAGTTCTGATGTATAAAATGACCTATAATCAGGTTTATCAGTTTTATTTAAATGTGGTAAATAATTTAACTCATATTTTTTTCTAATACACTCGAAATTTTTTTCTAAATCCTCAAATTTTAAAACATCATCAACTATAAGTTTTCCATTCTCAAAAAGTAAATAATCCTGTGAAACAAAATGAAAATCTGACATAAAATTTGGAACTTTACAAACAATTTTCACAAATTTTTCAAAAGATAAATTTCTATTTATAATACCAAAATATTTTTTATTCATATTATGATTTTCATTTAGAACCTTACTAACATAACATGATACTAATCTCTCAAAAGGATTTCTAACAAAAGTAAATTTATAACAATCCAAATTTACTAATTTTTTATGATTTATTTTAAATCTATTTTTACTCAAATGAACAGATTGATAATTTTTTTTATCATAAATTACACCCAACTTATCCAAAAATACACTATTTAATGAAGAATTACCTGTTTTAGGAATTGAAACAAAAGCAACATTAAGAGAATTATAATATAAAATATCATTTAATTTATTATTAAAAATTAGTCTTAATATAGACTCTAATAAAAAATAATTTGAATAAATAAATAGATTATTTTTACAAATAAAATAAAATTTTTTAAATATTATCATAAAATAAATAAATAAATAAATTTAACAAAATAATTAATTAAAATTAATCATCTGAAATTGTATCACCATCAAAAACTGCATCCTCTTCATCCTCAGTTTTCTCCATAACTTTTTTCCTAAAATTTGGATTTTTCATATTTCTCTCATAATCCACCTTCTTTTTAGCAGCTAGAATTTCACGAATATAAATTCTCCCAACATCTTCTTCCTTAATCTCTAACTTATCAATATACTCTTGAACTTTTTCATAAGAATCAGACTCAATTTCAAGCATAGGTTCTAAACCTACATACTCATCTAAATCAAAAACAATATCATCCAATCTATACTCAGTTCTATACTTTCTTAAATCAAAAATTTTAATATAACCTAAATCATTCAAAATTCTATGCATTGTTTTAAAATTTGAAATTTTAACACCAATTTCATCTCTCCCCACAATACTTTGAACTGACTTTTTCTTCCCCTTTAGATTTAAATAAATATATTTACCCTTTTGACGAATCCTTAAGGCTTTTCCTTGTCTTGATAAATCTCTATCAGGTGTATCAAATCTATAATCTATAACCTTCCCAGTAAAAATCTTCTTAGCCCCTAACGCTTCAATTTTCGCAATAATTTCTTCCTTATTAATATGTCTAATTTTAACTTCGATTTCTTTCATTTTTAATCCCCTATTAAAAATGACACCATTTCACATTGTGAAATCTGTGTCTAAAATTTCTTCACACCTTTTCAAATCTTTGATTTGATAATGGCTTAGGAATCTATGATTCCTTGATTGTGAAGACATTCATTTTTTAATTTTATAATTTTAAAACTCCTCAAACAAATGTTGGGAATTTTCCTCAATAATTTTTTAATTTAAACTAATACTAACTCTAATCTCGTAATCTTGTAAGAATCGTTTTACTATCATCCTTAAACAAAACACAATCCTCAAACTGAGCAACAATTTCTCCATCAATTGTTCCAAGTTCATCATACTCATATAATACATTATACTTTTTCAAAACAGAAACCGCATAATCAACTCTTCTCTTTGAAAAACCCTTAAACCAAGGATGTCCATTTAAATTATCCTTTAAAGCTTCATCCCATAACCACCGTTTAGAAAATGGTTGTTTAGGAAAATGTTCTCTAATATGTCTTAATACTTTCATAGCAATAGGATCTCTAACTGGTTTATCTCCCTTTAAATGTAAAATATTAGATAATCTACATGCCTTAATTAAAGGTTGACCATAAGTAATAAAAGGTTCAATTGCTAATTGCATTTCACCCTCAACCTTTGAAGTATCCCCATTATTTAAATTTGGAACAGATAATCCACAATGTAAATTATATCTCCCAATTTGATGACCTGACAAATTATGAATTGTATTAAATCCATTTTTCTCCGCAACTTTTTCAACAACATCCCCTACTTGAGCCATAGACACACCATAATCAACAACTTCAACTGCAGCCTCTAAACAAGCTCTCGCAGTCTCAATTAATTCAGTATGATTATTTGTTGTAATCTCAACTGTAAATGCATTATCAGTCATATATCCATCTTTTGATGCACCAAAATCTACTTTAATAACATCTCCAGACTTTAATTTATATCCTTCATCATAAACAGTATAATGGGCTGCCATATCATTAACTGATACCATTGCTGGAAAAGACGGTAAATACCCATTTTCAAAAATTCTACTTTCAATAAAATCAATAATCTCAAAAATATCAACACCTTCTTTGATAATTAATGAAACATCTTTTCTTAATTGTCTAGTAAAACTTCCAAGTTCTTTCAAAATTTCTAAATTTAACTCACTCATTAACAAAATAAATATTTCATTTTATATAAAACTTTGTCAAATCTCTGATTTGACGAAGGGTTAGAAAATGTAATTTTATTCACTTTGTCAAATTTTTTATTTAACAACCGCTTAAAAATTTTCAATTCTTTATATCTTCCTTTTTAATTTCAAATCTTGACCCTAAATAAATCTTATTTACTTTACCTACTCTAATTCTCTTTAGAATCTTCTTATTATCCAATTTAGATATAATCTTACTCAAATTTGATTTTGTAAGTTTTGGTAAAAAATTTAAAATATCATACTGTGAAATCCCATCATTTTCCTTAACACAAGATACAACTAACTTCTCATTATCAGTTAAAAATCTCGCCATAACTTCTCGATACTCCTCTTCATTAAACCCAGGTTTTTCAGGCTCAATAGACAAATCATCTTTTGTTAAAATTTCAATATCTTCCTCAGACACTTTATCTTGAACATCATCATAAGACACATCATCTGAACTACTTTTATCTTCTTTAACTCCTTCAGCAATAATTTTCTTTTTAACATCAGCTTTCACCCCTTTTTTAGCCTTAAAAGTTCGATTCAAACTTATGTTAACATTAAATAATCTAAACTTACTTGAAAAAATAAACATTAAAACTAAAATTACTAAAGTAGATAACAAAACAACTCCAGATACAATAATTATTAAATTATCAGTCCAAAATTTATTATTTTTAATATCATCAATTGAATTTAAATTTGAAAACTCTAAACGAAATAATTCCTCTCTATCAATATTAGATAATTCCCAATTAAAACTACCATCATCTAAAACTCTATAATCTCTTGGAAAAAAAGTTTCAATATTCCCAATATTCTCAACTAATTCAACATTCATAATTAATTTATCAACTACAAAATTAAAATTTGAATATAACTCAAAAGCATTTTTTTCATAAATATTTTGAGTAATTGTCTCTGAAACAAATCTTATCTTAAAAGAACTATTTCTCACAGTATGTGGATTTACAATAATGTAATCTCCAGCAATTGAATATTTAATTTTATCTCCATAATTTGAAATTAATGACTCAACTTTCGCATCACTAGGTTTTTCAAAAGAAAAACTTCTATAAGACTCAGTTTCATCAAAAATAAATTCATAATCAAACACAGAATAAGTAGAATAAATATCTACATTCACATTAACATTGGCAGCATTTAACCCTGCAAATGTTAAAAAAAAAATTAAAAAACTAAATAATTGCTTAAGCATCTAACTATAATGGGTTAAACAATATTTATAAACTTTATTAAACAAGTTAACCTATGATTAATCACATAGGATTTATAATGGACGGTAACAGAAGATTTGCTGCAAAAAACAATATGGACAAAAAACAAGGATATACTCTAGGTTTAGAGCAGTTTATAAATTTTGTAAAATATCAAATTAAATATCAAATCAAAGAAACCAGTTATTTCGCACTATCTAGTGACAATTTAGAAAAAAGAGAAAAAACTGAATTAAATATTTTAAAGAAACTATTGGAAACTCTAACACAAAATCCAGACACAAAAAAATTATTTATTGAAAATAAAATCAAACTTCAAATTAAAGGTTACAATGATAAAAATGACAATAAATTAAAAGAATTTGGCATAAATAAATTTCAAAATGAAATTGATGAATGGAACAATAAAAATCAAAATTATGATTTTATCGTAAATATCGCATTAAACTATGATGGTCAATTAGAGATTTCTGAAGCTTTTAAAAAAATTCATAATAAAATTCAAAATAATGAACTTACTGTTGAACAAATCACTCCGAAAATAATTAAAGAAAATATTTGGTTTAATGGAAATACTCCTGAGATTATCGTAAGGCCTGGAGATGCTCCAAGATTATCAGGATTTATGCTTTGGGATAGTGAATACTCAGAAATATACTTAACTAAAAAATTATGGCCTGAATTAGACGAAAACGATTTTAAAAACATAATTGAATGGTTCTCAAAACAAAATAGAAATTTTGGTAAATAATTTACATTATAAATTTTAAATAATAAGAATAAAAATAATTTTTATGTGAATAAATTATTTACATATACTTATCTAACCAAGAATCAACATCAGGTTCAGAATTTCCTGAATTAACTAATGAAACTTTTAAAGATTCTCTTGGATAGGAATCCTTATACTGATTAATATAATTTTTAGCTTTTTCTTCAGCATCAGATAAAGTTGGAGAAAAATTCGCATTTTTATTAACTCCTCCTGAATAGCTCGACATACTCTCAAACTGACTTTCTTTTTTCTTTTTAATTCTAATAAACCCAATAACAATTGCTAAAAAACCAGGTATAACAATTATCAATAATTTTGTAAGTTCAGATAACTCATTCCAACCAGCCATATTACTTTTTAGAAATTACTTTCATAACCTCCACCATTCTATTAGAGAATCCCCACTCATTATCATACCAAACAACTAATTTTAACATATTACCTCCAACAACTTCAGTGCATAAACCATCAACAATTCCTGAATGTGGATTTCCAATAATATCAGATGAAACTAATTCATCCTCAGAATATTCAACAACTCCATTTAATTTATTTAAAGATAATTTCTTTAAAAATTCATTAATTTCATCTTTAGTAACATCTTTATTTAATTCTAAATTTAAATCAGTAACACTACCATCAATTGTTGGAACTCTATAAGCAATTCCATGTAATTTCCCTTCCAGTTCAGGAATTAAACGAATTACAGCTTTTGCAGCCCCAGTTGTAGTAGGAACAATATTAAATGGTGCAGCTCTCCCCCTTCTTAAATTAGAATGAGTTGCATCTAAAATTCTTTGATCACCAGTAACTGAATGAATTGTTGCAAACATTCCTTTTTTAATTCCAAATTTTTTATTAATCTCATTAACAATTGCTGACATTGAATTAGTTGTACAACTTCCATTTGAAACAATATCTTGATTATCATACTCATAATCATTAACTCCACGAACAAAATAAAAACAATCTCCTTTAGCTGGCGCAGATAATAACATTTTCTTAGCTCCTTGTTTTAAATGAACTCTAGCATCAGCAACTTTTGTAAACATTCCCGTACACTCACAAACAACATCCACATCTAATTCCCCCCAAGGTAAATTATTAACAAATCTTTCTTGTAAAACTTTAATTTTTTTAGTTCCTACAACTAAATACTCGCCATCAACAGAAACTGGAACATCAAAAGTTCCCTGCGCTGTATCATGTTTTAAATAATAAGCACACGCATTAACATCTGATAAATCATTAATAGCCACAAATTCAACATTTGGATCATGATATCCAGCTCTTAAAATCATTCTACCAATTCTTCCAAATCCATTAATTGCAATTCTTACTTTTTTATTAGAAGAAATTTCTTTTTTAACTTTTTTTAAATCTACATCACTCATACAATTTTTATACAAATAACCTAATTAATAATTTATAATCTTTTAATAGTGAGTATAGAATTTAAATTAAAAAAATACAACACAATTCAAAACATTTATAAGTGAATAATAACTATTTTTAATATCAGGTAATGACCACATTAGTGTAACCTGGTTAGCACCTATGGTTGTGGCTCATAGAGTCCGGGTTCAAATCCCGGGTGTGGTCCTTAATCGAAACATTAGTTTCAAAAAAGATAACACGCCACAAATAAGATTAAATCAAAAAGATTTAAACTTTTTTAAATTCTAAATAAAAATTAAATAACTAAAAAACAAATTATACTATTTTAAATTATTCTAAAAATAAAATTAGATATCTTAATAAACAAAAATAAGTTATTTATTTCTATGAGACATCACAGTCACAAAGATAAAACTGAAAGATTTTTAATTGATTTTGAAGAAACATCTCCAACAGTAATGCTTGGACTTATGGTTATATCACTTGGACTTTATTCTATTATTTGGATTTATATCACAAATAAACAACTTGAAGACCACGACAAACACGCACCTGAAAGTTCCAGAGGAATCTCAGTTATGGCAATTTTACCACTTATTTGGTTTTTTTTAACCTCATTAATTGAGAATAAATTATTAACTACATCAATCCCATTATTATATACAATTTTAAAAATAGGTGTATGGGGATTTATCTTTTTTTTAATTATTAAATTTTTAATGGATTTTGTTCAATCATTCACAAATATTACTAAAAGTCAACCATTCATTTGGAATTCATTAAATATAATCGGAATTATCGGATTACTCGGATTAATCCTACATAAACCATATATGTATCCATTTTTAATTGGAATTATATTTTCAGTAATTGGAATGCAAACAGAATTAAACTCATTATTAAAAAGTCACAACATTAAAAAAGTTGGTAGTAATTATTACAAATAAATTAAAATGTCATATAAACTAATATTACCTCACGAGTTTATTGACTCAGATGATTTCAATTATGTATATATAATATTAATAATTACAATAATTCTTACAACATACATTCTTCAATTTTTCATAGAATTAAAAGATATAATTATTTTATCAATTATACTTTTTTTAATAACAAAATACACTAAATAAAATATAATTAATCATAATTTTTTGTAGGAATAATCACCTTTGAACATCCAATACTACTCCCGCCATTTGTAAAATTAATATTTCTTTGAGCATTAAATTCCCCATACTCTTCAAATTTTTCAATATACACACCAGAAAATCCATCAATTGAAGAATCTGCAATTAAATAATTAATTAATGAACTCCCATAAATTCCAAAAAAACGTGAAACCGTAGAAGTGAAACTCTCGGTGGCTTCTGCATAGATTGAACCTTCTGAATCAAATTTAGGTTTATACGCATAACCCAAAACCCTTAAATATTCTCCTTGCTCAACATTTGACATTAAACCTTTTGAACTTAAAAAAATTTTATTAGTATTAACCATCTCAGACTCATTATTAAATAAACTTCTATACCTATCCTCAATTAACATTTTAGAAAATTTAATATTAAAATTATCTATGTCCTCAACTACTTTAACAAATCCACAATGAATACACACAGATTTATCCTCAATCCCAGCACCAAAAAAATCTTTACCAGCACCAATTTCACTATAACAATTAGTAAGTAATTTTGCAGTATCAGACATTTTAGTTTGAGATAACTCAACATCCTTAGACGGACAAATATCACTAACAGAAGTTAATAATAATGAAGTAATTGTATCTAATCCACCTCCAAAATATTTTGGTTTCCCATCCAAATTTGAAACAAAAAAATTACACACATTAACCTCAGAATCATAAGAATCATTCAAAAAATCATAAACAAAAAAAATCATCAAAATTAAAATTATAACTCCCAATAAAACTTCTATTAGTTGAGTAAATTTCAAATCTCCTTTTTTATAATATTTCATTTTTAATAACTAAATTTAATCCTCAACATCAAATAATTTTTTAGCAATTTGTTTTGAATCAAAAACAATTAAATCATCATAAGTTTGACCAACACCTAAAAAATAAATTGGTTTATCAATTGAATAAGCAGTCGTTACAACACTCCCCGGTTTCTCATCAGTATCAACCTTAGTTAAAATTGTCCCATCAACTTTAACTCCTTGATTAAATAAATTAATTTGATCAATCAAATCATTTCCAGAAACTGAATCTCCAACAAAAATTGCCATATCTGATTTTGAAACTCTCTTAACTTTTTCAAGTTCCATCATTAAATTAGAATTATTTGGCATACGCCCAGCAGTATCAATTAAAACTACATCAATCTTTTTAGCTTTAGCATGTTCAATTGCATCATACGCAACTGCAGCTGGATCTCCCCCACCCTTATGCATAATTAATTTAAAATCAAGAGCCTTTGAATGTTCTTCTAATTGTTCAACAGCAGCAGCCCTAAATGTATCTGCAGCAGCAACTACAACAGACTTATTATTATTTTGTAAATACTTTACAATCTTTGCAATAGTTGTAGTCTTACCAGTCCCATTAACTCCTAAAACTAAAATTTTAACAGGTTCATCAGAACTAAAAGAATTTAATTTATCTAAAAAACTAGACTCATGTTTTTTTAAAACTTCTTCAACTTCACTCTCCAAAACTTCACGAATTTTTTCCGACAATTTAAACCTATTAAAAGATTTTCCAACCAATTCAGTTTTCAACTTTCTTTCAACTTTTTCAACAATTTCAAAAGCAATATTAATCTCTAATAAAAACATTTGTAGTTCAACCCAAATATTATCAAAATCATCAGATGAAATAGTTTTTGCTTTTAACTTTGAAAAAAAACCACTACTAGATTCATTCTCAGCATCAAAAACTTTTTTTTTTGTTTCCTCAAAAACTTCTTCAACTGATTCATTTGGAATTTCATGAACTTTATCTAAATTTTCACCTTCAACTTCAGATTCTAATTCCTCTGAAATTTCATCCATTTTTGAAGAATCAGAAATATCAGACATTACATCCTCCTCTAATTTTTCTTCAACTTTTTCTTTTTCTTCTAATTCAGATATATTTTCAGAAACTTCTTTTTTAGATAAATCATGATGTTCCTTAATTGCTGATTTTTCAGATTCAGATACATCTTCAAGCATCTCATCCTCAACCTTTTCCAATTCTTCTACATCTTTTTTATCCTCATCTTCCTTATCAGATGATCCAAAAATTCGCCCCAAAAATCCTTTCTTTTTAGGTTCCTCAATATCCTCTTCTTTTAAAATATGATCTTCAGAAACTTCAAATTCATCTACAGATTCATCTCCACTAGAACTTTTAACTTCATTTTCAATTTCTTTATCAATTTCTTCTAATTTAGGTGTTTTAGGAATTGATTCAACTTCAACCTCCTCAACTGTATCATGATTATCTTCAACATAATCTTCAGAACTTTTGAAAACATTTTTCAGTTTCCCTTTAATTTTACCAAACATACTAAAAATATAACTTTAAACTTTAAAAACTTTAAGTGTAACTAAATATAATATTAATATTATTTATATCTATTTAATTCATCACCAGCTAAAACTAAATGGTGTAACTCAACAGGCCTCCACTCATCAAAAACTAAATCAGCTGAAAGCCACCCACAAATTTCATCCGCATTTCCAATTGTAGCTGATAACCCAATAATTCTAATATTAGAATATTTTGCTTTAAAAATTGATAATAAAACTTCTAAAGTAGCACCCCTAGACTCATCATTAATTAAATGAACTTCATCTGCAATAACTAAACCTACATCATCTAAAAAATGACGTGAATGTCTAATCATACTATCTAATTTCTCAGAAGTTAACATTAAAACATCAAACTCATTTGCAAATCTTTCATCAGTTGCATCTCCAACAGAAATTTTTACACTAAAATCTTCGCCGTAAGTTTCTTTAAATTCCCTATACTTTTCACTAGCTAAAGCTTTTAATGGCACAACATACAAAACTCTCTTTTTTTTATTTAAAATAGTATCAAGCATTGCTAATTCTGCAACTAAAGTTTTCCCCGAACCAGTCGGAGTACAAACAATTTGATTGTTAGAATTAGAAAATAAACCTTTTTCAATTGATTTAATCTGTGATGGTCTAAACTCTAAAATTCCTTGTTTTTTTAAAATATCTCCAATATTCTCAGGAATCTTAGAAAAAATATTATCATTATTTTTAGTCATACAACTAACTAAGCACTAAAAGTTTAAATATTTAACCTAATAAATATAAAGTTAAAAAACCATAAATAAATGCTAAAAATGAAATAAAAATATTTCATTTTTTAAAATATTAATAATTTAAAAATGGAAACAGAAAATGTTAAAAATTGCGATAACTGTGGTGAAGAAAATTTGTTAACAAATTTAAAAGTAAGTTTAGGAGGAATGAAATTATGCCCTACATGTGAATAAATTATTATTATTCAAACATTTTTAAAATAAACTAAAAAAATCAAACTAAAAAAAATGGAACACGAAATGAAACAATGTGATAAATGCGAAAGACTAGTAAATATTCAAGACCTTAAACAAATTGAGGATAAAAGTGTTTGTAAAGATTGTCAAACAACTAAAAAACTAAATTAATTAATCAATATTATGTGAAATAATAATTTTATATATTATTTTATTTAAAATAAAAACTGAAACAAAAATAAATAAATAATTCTAAAAAATCAACCTCAATAATATATAGTTAATTCTACTACTTTTAATTACAATGAAACAAATAGACAAAGTATGCGAAGATTGCGGGAAAACTTTTAAAGTGGCTCAGAAAGAATTATTTAAAACTAAAATTTGTATGCCCTGTTTAAACAATTAATTATAATTGCTTAAATTCTAAAACTACTACCTTAAATAATAAAATAATTAAAATAATTATACTAAAATATAATATAAAAATAATTAAAATCTCATTTAATTAAATTTAATATTATACTTTTTCTCAAAAATATTAAAAACAAATTCATAAAAACTTTCATTATTTGGAACAAATTTATTCTCATTCTCAAAATAAAATCTTTTTAAATCAACTAACTTAATTTTTTCAAGTTTTGAAACTTCATCATTTAAAATAAAATTAAACTTATCTCCAAAAACAAAATAAGTATGTCTAAATTCATTCTCAAACCAACCACAATTTAACTCTTGTTTAAACCTAAAAATAAATTCCTCACCCAATTCATCTTCGCTAAAATCTAAACCAACTTCCTCAATACATTCCCTAACAGCTCCTTGACGACCACTCTCCCCAGTATCAACATGACCTCCAACACACACATCATACTTTCCAGGATGACGAACATTATCTCCACGAACTTGAAAATACACATAACCATTTTCAATAACCCAAATATTTGCTGCTCTATGACATAAATTATTTTCATGTAAATCAAAATAATCTGTAGTTTTTCCAGTAGGTTTATTATTTTCATCAACAATATCAATATCTGCATAAACTTGTTTTTCCATTTTTAAAAATATAACAAAAAAATAAATAATTATTCTAAAATAATTACATATTTTTCTTTAATAATGATGAAATTAATTTTCCATCAACTGCTCCAGCAAACTCCTTCATACACATTCCCATAACTGCACCAAATGGAGCTCCATTTGCTTTTAAAATAATCTCTTTAATTTTCTCTTCAACAGCTACTTCATCAACTGGCTCAGAAATTAAATTATTTTTTTCCAAATAATCTTGTAAATTAGAAACCTCATTTAATCTGTCCTTATACAAAGATACAAAAATATCTCTAATTGAATTTTGATTAAAATTATTTTCCTTAATTGACTTTGCTAAATCTAACATTAAAGAATACTTAAAATCAACTGGTTCAATTTTATCTCTTTTTTTAATATCTTTAGCAAGGTCAAAAATAATTGAATACAATGCAGTCCCAGTTTTTGAAGATTCACTAATTAAAGAACTAACTTGCTCTTCAGAATACTTATCTAAAAAATCAACAACCTTTGAATTATCAACCCCAAAAGATTTAGATAATCTATCAAGTTTTGTTGAATACAATTCAGGAATTGAAATTTCATCAACTAACTCAGAATCAAACTCAATTGTTTGAACATCAGTTTCTGGATACATACGAGCAGAACCAGGCATAGGTCTTGAAAATTTAGTAACTGTTCCCTTAGGATCAACTTGTCTAACTTCTTCTTCAACTGAACTAATTAATTGATTAATAATATCTAACACATTATTTAATGATTTCTCAGCAATATTTTTCTCATTACAAATTAAAATAAATCCATCTTTTTCAGTAGTTCCAATTGAAGTTTTTACACTCTCAACTTCCTCTGGAGTTATCCCATATTTAGGTAACTCATCTGAATGAAATAACCCCTTAATCATTGGAAAATGTTTTTTATTTCTATCTGAAACTTCACTAGCAAATCTATGATTTTCTTGTAATTCATGACCTAAAATTCCTGTAAAATTATCTAACTTAATTGCTAAAACACTTGAATTTTTAATTTCTAAATTTGTTTTAACAACAGCAGATTCAGTATCTTTAAAAATTGAAGTCACATCAAAAATTTCTGAAGTTACTTTTTGAACTCCTCTAGATTTTAATTCATCAATAATAGATAAATGAATTTTTTGTCTTCTCATCTCATCCTTTAAAATTTCAGGAATTAATTTTAAATTTTGAGTTCCCTTAATCTCAACTCTAGCTCCACCAATAATTGAAACATTTAAATCTTGTCTAATTGTTCCAAGTCCACGTCTTGTTTGTTTAAAACTTCTTAAAATATCTCCAATAACAGTAGCTGCTTCTAAAGCTTGTTCCGGTGAATAAATTTGAGGTCCAGTTGTAACCTCAATTAAAGGAATTCCTTGTCTATCTAAACTATAAACATTATGTGAATCAAATCTTTCAATAGCCCGACAAGAATCCTCTTCTAAATTAATTCCTAAAATTTCAATTTTACCTTGTGAAGTTTCAAAATATCCACCTTGACCAACCATAGCAGTTCTTTGAAAACCAGTTGTCACAGACCCATCAATAATTAACTTCCTCATAAATTGAACTTTATCAAAAAACTTTAAATTAAACATCTTACTAACTCCAATCACAGCATCAAGAGCAGGTTTACTAGGTCCTTTTGGAGGTTCCTCATCTAAATCCACTAAACACGCAATTTCATCATTAAAAATATACTCATTAAATTTTCCTTTCTTAAATTCAGCTAAAGCAGCAACATCAATAGTTCCACTCTCCCCAGTTGAAAATCTTAATCTTCTTGAAATTTTTTTATCAAAAGAATCATTAGGCATAACATTACAAGGACAGCAGCAAAATAGTTTTCCACTATTTAATTGTTGATGAATTTCTAAACCACAAAGCAGTCCCATTGCCTTATAATCTAACTCTTTTAAATCATCTCTAAAAATTAATTTACTCATAAAATATCAAAGCCCATCATATTTATATAGTTTATTACTTTGTAAACTTACTTCGTATATAACTAATCAAATCAGAACCAGAAATATTAACACTTGAAGGTCCAACTCGAATATAAAATTCTTCTTTTTTCTCCCACAATAAAAATATCTCTTTTCTAAAACTTTCAACTTCAACTTTTAAAATATATTTATCCTCAAACCAAATTACATCAATCACAATATTTGAACTAACATTAGCACCAATTTGTTGTTTAATCATATTAACTAATTGTAATTTACACTTATCATCAGATTTAAAATTATCTGGACCCAATCCTGAAATTTCCCCTAAATCTGAAACTCCAATAAATAAAACTCCTCCTTTTGAATTTAAAAAAGCACAAATTGTTTTCAAAACTGAATGTTCCATTCGTTTATCTAATTTATTTGTATGTAAATTTGTCCGTAAACTTTCCTTAAATTCAACTAAATCTGATTCACCCTTATCAATTAAATCTAAAATTAAATCTCTCGTTAAATTTAATTTTGAACTTTTAATTCCAAAAAATTTTCTAAAATAATAAATCACTTTATGTTTATCATCCCCAACTAAATATAAATAAACAAAAATACTAACTAAAAACGATCCAAAAAAATGAACAGAAATAAATCCCAAACTAGCTGACAAATTATAAAATAAAAAAGATAAACCAAACATATAATTCATTAAATACCTAAAAACTTCTATAAATGTTACAAAGGAAACTGAAAAAGAAAACAAAAAAAAAACTAAAAATCCAGGATTAATATTAGATATTTTTTTTTTATCCGATAAAAACCAATAAAATACAAAAAAACCTAAAATTGAAATTATAAAACTAAAAAATAAATTCTTTAAAACTCTAAAAATAAATTCCTGATGTAAATATCCAAAATCTAAAAAACCAAAAGTTCTAAAAAAAATTAAACCATAAATAAATACAACTAAAAAATACTCAAAAGCAGATAACTTTTGAAACTTACTAATAAACTTAAAAAAATAAGGAAAATAAAAAATAAAAAAAGTTAAAATAACAAAACTCAATATTATCCAATACTTTTCATATATTGAAATAATTCCTGCAAAAAATAAAAATAAGTTGAAATAAAGAAAATATAGCTTATCAAAATTAAGTTTACTCATAAATAAACTAATATATACATATATAAAAAGATAAATCACTTTAAAATAAAATAAAGTGTAGTTTAAATTTGAAACTTAAATAAAAATAAAACACAAAATCAAATTTTAAAGATAAAGTAAAATTATATTATAAAAAATAAGAAAATAAAAAAATTACCAAGTAATTTTTTCTTTAGAAAAATAAAATGATACTGCTCCAAAAACACAAAACATTCCAGTTAAAATTAAACCGTATTTATATGAAAAATAATCATTAAATAATGATCCAAATAAAATTCCAATAAATAAAGCTAAACTCCACACAATCTCAGCCACAGCAGTAACTCTCCCCATAAACTCCTTTTCAGTATTTAATTGAATTAAATATGAATACCTAATATACTGTAATCCCGCTACAACTCCAGTTAATACAACAATAAAGAAAAATAAAACATAAAATTTTTCAATAGGTAAAACAAAACTTAAAATAGCTGCTAAAAACATTAAAAACGCCCCAAATAAAAAAACCCAAACAGATAAAACTGATTCCTTAAATTTATGTAATAAACTTTTAATCGCTGGAGTAAACATTGCCCCAATAGCCACAAACAAAAAAATAAAAGTTGAATGACTCCCAACTAACATTGTATCCGTATTAAACCCTAAATCAAACAAAATCGGTTTAACATTTTCAAAAACTCTAATAGAATAATCGATAATAGTTGATGCAAATAAAGAAACTACAAAAAAATGGAAAAATATTAAATTTGAAATAATAAATTTAACATTAACATTTGAATTTAAATACATTAATCCTTCCTTAAGTTCAGTTTTATGTCTCTTTATCCCATTTTTAAAACTCTCAACATTAGGTAACTTTTTACTCAAAACTTTATTTTCATCATTATATTTAATAAATAATAATAAAATTAAAGATACAATATAAGTTAAAGAATCAAGCAAAAGAGCATTTTTAACACCTATCGCAGACAATAAAAAAGCTCCAACACCCAAACCAATAAACATTGCCAAAATTTCCATAAACGCAAAAAGTTTATTGAAAAAAACTAAATTTTCCTTTTTAACTAAAAACGGAATAATAGATTTTTTGGCAGGTTCAAACATTGAAGTAAAAAACCCAATTAAAAAAACACAAAGATATAATATCCATAACGAATTATGAAAAAAATATAATAATAATAAAACTGATGCTCTCCCAATATCAGCAAAAATTAAAATTTTTCTCTTCTCAACTAAATCAGCCATTAAACCAAATAAATACCCAAAAATTAAAAATGGAAATATTTGAAAAGCAATAATAAATGAAGATTGTGATGATGAATTAACATCCATAACAATCATTGCCGCAATTGTTAAAAAAACTGAAGTAGAAATTCTATCCCCTAAAATTGAAATAAATTGTCCAATCATTAATAAACTAAAATTCCTTTTAGTATTGTAAGCCATAATAAAATAAAATAAACTATTATTTAAAAAATCTACTCATAAAAATTTAATTAATTAATGAAAATCTAGAAATAATAATATAAAAAAATAATTGTTAAAAACAATTATTTATAACGTCCAACAATGTCAATAGATTCAACATGTGACATCACAGCCCCTCTACAACAGAATCTCTCTAACCCAATTGCATCTAAAGCTTCCTTAACACTCTTACCTTCTTCAATTAATTTATTATACTCATCCCAGTGAACAGAAATTGGTGTTCCACAGGAGATACATCTTACAGGAATAATCATAGTAAAAATAAATCAAAAAAGATTTATAAGGTTATCCCAAAACTCCAAAGAAAACTACTATAAATAATGCCAAAAATAAATTAAAAAAACATAAATCAACTAATAAAAAAATAAAAAATAAAAAAAATGTGAAAAAGAATTATAATTGACTAATAATCATTCTAACATAAAAACTTGGATGTCCTTTTTGTAATAAAGTATTCAAAATATCATCATCTGAAATACCTCTACTCTTTAAAGACTTAATTAAATGAACTAAATTTTGTTCATAATCAGCCATATTAGATACTAAACTTGTAGAATCAATCTTTGGAGCAGGTAAAACATCTTGCTTAACTCTTAAATCATTTAAATCATCTCTAACAAAAGTAATTTCTTTCTCTAAACTATTTTTCATTAAATCAAAATCACGAACTCTCTTAACAACTTCTGATCCCGCAAAATTAATTCTATTAATATGTGTATCAACTAAATTTACCTTATCAGTCATTAATTCTTTAACTTCCTTCATTAAATCCTCAACTTCATCAACAACAATACCTTTAAAATTTGTAAACTCTTCATTAATATCAAGCATCTTTCTATTCATAGATTGCTCTAAATTAACAATTTTATCATCAGTTAACTCTCTTAACTCAGCTTCAAGTTTTTGGAAATCATCCATCAGCTCATTTTCACGATTTGATAAAGCATCAACCTTAGATTTATTTTCTTCCTCAATTTGTAAAATTCTTGAATTAAAAGAAGACTCTAAAAACATTAATCTTTCTTCAACTTTAGTATTTAACTCATTCTTTAAAGCTAAATTATCTTCAACTAACTCCCTTTCTCTTTGAGAAATTGACTTAATTCTCTCATTTGCTTCATCCTCAATTGCAATAATTCTTGAATTAAAAGAAGACTCTAAATTCATAACTCTCTCCTCAATCCTCTCATTTACATTTTGACTTAAATCACTTAAATCCTCAACAAATTCTCTTTCCCTTTGAGAAATAAATAATAATCTTTGTTCAGAATCAGTCTCAAACTTAGAAACTTTCCCAGTAAATGTTTTTTCTAAATCATCAAACTTTTTATCAATAATTCCACCAAATTCTTCATTAATATTTGTAAAACTCTCAACAAATTCCTCCTCTCTTTTTTCAAGAGTTAAAACTCCACTCTCAATTTTTTTCTCAATTCTCTTTTCAAAAGAAATAACACTTTGAGTTAAATCATCTTCCCTAGACTCAACCATCTCAACTTTCTTCTCAACAGTTTGAACTTTACTATTAATTGAATCTTCAACAATCTTTAACATATCTAAACTTTGTTCAACTCTATCCTCAACAAACTTTAAATTTTTATCAACAAACTTTTTCTCAATTGCTTCTAATTTTTCCTTTTGAAAATTAAATAAATTATTTACTTTCTCATTAAAAGTATCTCTAAATCTATCCTCATTAGCTTGAGACTTCTCTTTTTCTAACATAATAACTTCAGAAATTGAATCTCGTATAGAATTACCAAAAGTTTCAATATCTAACTTTCTAGCTTTTGTAGTCTCCTCTAACTCCCCAACAAAAACATCTTTCTCAACTTCTAAATTTCTCTCCTCAGTCTTAATTTTATTTAATTGTTCATCTAAACTCTCAACATACTCTTTTGTATGATTAGCAATTTCAGCCTTAAACTTCCCAAGTTCAGAAATCGCAACATTTTTTTCATCCTCTAAAGTTAATAACTTTTTCAAAAACTCTTCTTCCTTTAATTTTAATTCATGTTCAAATTTTTCTAAACTTAAATTAAATTCTTCCTCACTTTTTTTAATTGAAAAAATTACTTTATCTTCAACATCAGCTTTCAAATCAGACCTAAAATCATTAGTCTCAGCTTTAATCTTAGTTAATTGATCAGAACAAACAGTAACTTGTTTTGCTAAAACTTCTTCAACTTCAACTCTTAAACTATCAAAAACCTCACCAGATTTTTCCATATCTCTAGCAATTTCTCTCTTAGAACTTGAAAGTAACTCAACAATCTCAGAATGAATCTCAGTTCTCTCATTTTGAAGTAATTCTCTCTCATGATTAATAGCTTCAACCTTTCCAGATAAAGATTCTTCTTGAATTTTTAACCTTTGTTCAAAATTTTCAATATGAACTTCAAATTGTCTATCAAACTCCTCAACTTGTTCTTTTAATTTTGCAGATACAACATTTGCTAAAGAAGTTTCAATATCCTTATTCTCAATTTCAAACTTTTGAAAAATTGAATCAATTCTTAATTGAGTTGTTTGAATAGACTCTGAAAATCTTTCCTCAAAACTTTCCTTTTCCTTCTCTAAACTTTCTCTCTCAAAATTCACTAAATTTAAACTCTTCTCAAACTTTTCCTCAACTTTAGCTACTTTCTTTTCAAACTTTAAAAAATTAGAATCATACTTTTTATTAAATTTCTCAATTTGAACATTTAATTTTTTAGTAACAGTCTCAAACAATCCAGCTTTTACATCCTTATTTGATTCCTTAACTGACAAAATAGCTTCCTTAACTTGATTTTTAGACTCAATAAATAATTTTGAAAATTTCTCATTAAAATTATTTCTCTCATTTGCTAACCCTTCCCTATCTAAAGATAATTTTTTAATTTCTGAATCTAACATTAAATCTCGCGCATCCAATTCTTTCTCAAAACTATTTAACTCATCACTTAAAGTTTTCTTAAATTCATCAACTTGTGATAATAATCTTCCTTCAACTTCATGTTTTAAAATATCAAACTTTTGATTATTACTATCCTCAATCCTACTTAAAGTATCATTATTAATTTTAACTTGATTATCTAACTCAAACTCTACATTACTTTTCGTATCAGACACTAAAGAACTAAACTTATCCTCTAAACTAACTGCGATATTTTCTAAATCTTTTCTATCCTTAGTTAACTGTTTAATTTCAGAACTAAACTTTAAATCTCTTGCATCTAATTCTTTTGTAAAATTAATTAATTCTGTATCTAAACTTTTTTTAAAATCATTAATTTGAGTAAACAACTTTTCCTCAACACTATCTTTTAAATCTTTTAACTTTTCCTTTGAATCTAATTCAACTCTCGCTAAAGTTTCATTATTAACCTTAATTTGATTATCTAAATCAAATTTAATTTGTGCTTCCGCCTTAAAGATTTTATCTTTAATATCCTTATTAAAAATTTTCTTTTCTTTTTCTAAATCAAGTTTTTTCAAAAGTTCATCCATTTCAGCTTTAAAAGCTGTGATTTTATTTTCTAAAACTGAAACATCCATCCCAATTTGAATCTTAACTTTTTGCATAAAATCTTTCTCTTTTAAAGTTAAATCAGATTCCCTATTTGACAAAACTTTCAATTCCTTATCTAAAGACTCAATATAATTTTTAACATGATTTGACAAATCAGCCTTAAAAACTTTTAATTCAGATTCTAAATCATTTTCCTTTTTACTAAAATCTTGATGATTAGCTTGTAATTCAATTTCAATTCTATGTAATAATTCCTGTCTAATTTTTTTCTCAACTTGCTCAAATTGATTATCAACATTTAACTCAAAATTACCAAATACTTTTTTTTGATTCTCAGTAAATTCATCTTCAAATAAATTCACCTTATCAACAACTTCATTAACCTTACCTACAATAAATTGTGCTTGCCTTCTTTCCTCCTCACGAATTTCAACACTATTTTTTTCCTCAAACTTTTCATTACTCTTAATTAAATCATTAATTGATTTTTTCATATCAGAAATTTCTAAATCTGTTTTTTTATGTAAAGCAATTGTAGACTCAATAGCTTTTGATAATTTAGAAGAAATTAAACCCTCAATACTAATTTGTAAATCCTCTGAAACATTTTTCTTAAAAGTTTCAAATTGTTTTTGTAAATTAGAATTAGTCTTTAATCCATCTAATAATTTATCCTCAAAACTCTCCAAAATATTTGTAAACTTTTTATGTGATTTTTTATGTTTAAAATCAAACTCACCTTTTAATTTATCAAACTCATCCTCTAAAATTAAATTAAATTCTTTACTAACTTCCTTTTTAATTTTAGGCATACTTAATTTTTTTAAAATCGGATTAACTTCATCTAAAATTTCAGATTTCAAATTAGTCAAAATATCTTCATTTTTAATAGTTGTAGATTTTTTAGAAATTGTTTTTTTAGCTGTTTTAGTTCCAGCTGTTTTCTTAACGATACTCATAACATTTTTTAGCATATAAAGATTATATATCTTATTCTTAATTCAAAAATAGTTAAATCACATATCAAATAACACATAAATAAAAATTAAAAAAATAACTCCTAAAAAAAGTTAAATTAAACTCAAAAACAAATAAATTAAAACTAAAAAAATATATTTCAAAATTTTCAAAATAACTAAAAACTTGGAAACATTTTTAAACAATACAAGTTTATTTTATAATTAGACGGATTGGCAATTAAGTAGAACTTATTTTGACAACATATTGTAGGGGTCGCCCAGTCCGGTCAAAGGCGCTGGATTTAGGCTCCAGTCTGTAAAGTTCGTGGGTTCAAATCCCATCCCTTACACTCTTTTTTAAGTATTAAAAATTTATTGAGAATTTTACTATATAAAATAATTTGAGGAGATATAATATAATCAATAGATCCAGTTTAATAATTAGTTCAAATATTATTTTAAAATTAAAGAAAAATTAGTTATAATTTTACTATATAAAATTAACCTAAAAAATTAAGATTTAATTTGGCTCCTTTTGATTTGCCAGAATTATGTATTTCAGCTTTAGCTCTAAATGAATCCATATGTTTATTTAAAGCAGCATTTGCAATCTTATCTGGAATATATTCAGCAAACCAAAAAGGATTTGAATCTTCATTTCTATCAAGTTGATAATTTTTATTAGATTTTATTAAAGGTAAATATACATTTTCTCTAAAAAATTTAATTTCTTCACATGCTTGTAATTCCTGGGCATTTTGCATATTATTTTTATATTTAAAAGGTTCAAATTTAATTAAATCAACTAAGTAAAGATTCATTAAAATATTTATAGTCCAAATAATTAATTTAAAATTTTTTGATTTTGGATTAATATCATATATAATTAACTTTAAAGTATTTAATGACTCACGATTGTTATTATTATATTTATCAGTTCCTTTTTTATCAACTATTTTAAATTTTTGTTCCCCTATTTTCTCCCCATAAATCGCATAAAATAATGTTTTTAAAAAAGGTTCAGAATATCTATAGTTTGAATTTTCCAAATTATCAATATATCTTTCAATAGCTTTTTTAAATTCATACATTGCAGAGTTTTTAGATTTAATATATTTATTAAAATCCACATAAGAATTATACTCAACTAATGGATTATTAACACTACTTGAATTACTCCCATCAGTAAATCTTGGTTTTTTTCTAATTAGATTTACTTTATTCCAAATACTTGGATCTACTGGTTTAACACTACTTCCAGACTTACCTGGCCTTCGCATAAAAAATGGAAATAATGTCCAAAATGCAGGGTCATAAGTTTTAGTTTCATCAGTAATCATCCACACATTATCGTTTGAATCATAATATTCTGTATCATGAACACTTTCACCAAAAAGAACATATTCTCCAAATTTTTTTTCATAATCACCAATATTTCCATTAATAATCATTTCATAAAATTTTCTTAAACCCAAACTATCTATATCATTAATCCATTTAGGCATTGATTGTTTTTTTCTTTGTTTTGTTTTCAAACCAGCATTAGCAGTTCCAGGTAAAATTGTAGCTGCAGCAATTCCTGCAACCCCCATAGCCCCTTTTTTTAAAAAATCACGTCGACTAGAATTAATATTTTCATCTGGAATATCATGTCCCATATTTTGTAAAGCAGATTTTATTTTTTCAAACATAAATCAAAACTTAAAAAATTAATATATAAATGTTTGTGACTTTTAAAAGTCACAAAAGAATAAAATAACTAATTATTTTTCCTTAAATAAAAACTAATTGAACCTTTATTTTTACTAACTCCATTATCAAAAATATCATAATCCAAAGTTAATTTTGGTGTTTGAGAACTTCCAAAAAAATAATCCCAACCAGAACCAGTTGTTGAAACTAAATTATTATCTTCTAAAATATCAAAAATTAAACCTAACTCATCATTATTAATAAAATTCTCAAATTTTTTTGAATCCACTGAAATTAAACCTTTATCTCCAAAATCCAATCTATCCACACTCAATCTAAACTCTCCACTCATCTTATCAGAACGATAATTCCCTCCAAAAATAAATTCTAATTTTAAATCTAATGAACTTGAATCTAAATCAACAGGATAATTATCATTATTATCTAAACTTGTAATATCAAAATAATATTTATTAGCAACATTTGATTCCTTACTTAAAGTAAAACTTATTTTTTCTTCACGAGTATTAACTGGAACATTTGAAATAATATTCCCTTCCTCATCAGTTCCCGCATTCGGATTATAATTTTTAAAAGTTTCAACTGAAGAAATTAAATCTACATTTGAATACTCAATCATCTTTAAATTCACATTACAAGAACCTGGACTCACACTAGCACTCTTAAAACTAATTTGTTTTCCACTTCTAGATTCTAAACCTCCAATATATGATCCATTTTGAGGAATTAATTCAACTTTAAAATCTATATTACTTAATTCACCACCATAACTAATTTGTAATTTATTAGTCATATTTGCTTTAAATACAATATATTTATCTTCATCCGAACCATGAACCTCTTTAGGTTCAGATGTCTCATCAACTCCATCAATAACAATACTAGTTGGAGTAAAAGTTACAACTTTATCCTTATCTGTTGAAGTAATTTTAACAAAATAAGCTCCTTCACCAGTATGAGTTGCAACTAAACCAGAACTATCGCCAACTAAAGGTAACTCTTCAAATAATTGATTAACAACAAATCCTTTACCTAATTTATCATTTTCAATTCTAATAAAACCAATTTCATTTTTCTTAGTTTTTTCAGCATGTAAATAATATTCATTATCTTTTCCTTCATTACAAACTCCATAATAAACAATTGCAGCATCATCAGTATATAAATTTAAATCAGGTGATGTGAATTTAATTTTCCCTGAAACTGATTCTCCTGAATAAAATGGTTTAGGAGTAATTGAAGACTCAGAACTTCTTGGAACAATTCTTGACTTACTAGTATCAATTGTAAATAAATTACTTTCACTTGAATCTCCAAAAATTGAATCACACTTAAACCCAGCACCAGCACCTAATAACCCAGCTGAAAAAGAACACTGAGCAAATAAAGTTTCAGCCTTATGAGCAATTGGAAACTCTTGAACCTTAGTTTGTTTTGTTCCCTTCATATCATAACTATGTGTAATTCTTAACTTATTATACCAAACTCTAGCAGGAGCTTCAGTAATAATTTGAGACTCTTGTTTACTTCCACCATCTCTAACAATTAAAGTTTTAGACTTAAAACTACCAGCATTAACTTCAGAACTTACAATAACTCCCTCATCTGGACAAAATTCAGAATTATCATATCCCTTATCACAAATTAATTCAATCTTTGAAGTAATTGCTTGACCACCAGATAACGCTCCATAAGTAAATAAATATCTAATTGATAACTGACCTGTAACTGGGTCATAACCTTGTAATCTGGATTCAGGAAATGGAGGTCCAAAAGTTGGTTCAACTTCATTAGCTTCAATTGAACTTAAAATATTTTCAGTTAAAGCAGACCAATCCCCAGTAATTGCTCCTAAACAAGCTTTATTAATAATACTATCAGAACTTAAACCACTTTGAGATAAAATTGAACCATCATAACGACTTTCAAACTTTTCCTTATTTTTATTCATTTGACCAAAAAAATCAAAAGTAGGTTTTCTCTCACCAGAACCTTCAGCCCCAGACTGTGAGTTATAAGATTGTTGTAATTCAGGTAAAATAACATTTGTTGCAACATCACAAACCGCTTGCCCAAATAATCTTTGACAATAACTACCCTTAACTGTTCCAATCTTTGCTTGTTCCAAACAATCATAAATTCCTTGTTGAATTTTTAATAAATTTTTAGAATGTGAATAAGTATCAACAATTGCTCCACATCTAATAGATGATAAAATACTAACTGATGAAGACTTACCAGAAACTCCTGACTCTTGTGACCATTCACCATCTCCCTCTTCAACTGTATCAGCACCAAAAAAATTACATTTAGTATCATCAAAATTTGGAGCTCCAGCACTATAACAAACTTGTCCCTTAAAAGCTCCAAAATTAACTGAATCAGTTTCTTTATCATAAGGCAAACACTGTTTATCAAAATCTAATTCTGCTTCAACAGTATGTGAAAATCCACTTGAACTTTCATCAGAATATTTTTTTCCACTACCTGAAACCCACTTTCCACCAGTCACTGTATCAGTATTACAATCACCACCAACATTTGGTTCAAATTTACCTACAACTTTATCTCCTTGAGTATAACTTACCCCATGAGAATATTCATCTTTACTCATAAATTGATCTTGCGCCCCATCACACTTATATGGTGCAGGTAATCCAGCAATTCTATCACAAGCCATATATAACTCTCTATCAGCTTTATTATATTCAGCCTCCTTATCATCTGAATCTGATACTTCAATTGATGCTCTATCCCAAGCATTTTGAAACTTAGCATAAGTACAATAAACAACTCCACCTAATGATGCCCATTTCATACCTTCAGTAAATTGTTCAGTAACCTTAATTGTTTTATTCAAAAACGCTTGAGCTTTTTCAATTTTTTCAACAGACAACCAATCTTGAGTATTCTCAACAACAACTTTTGTTTGAAAATAAACTGGATTAACTGTATCAATTGGAACATCAATTTCTTCTAACCCATAAACAATACTTAAACCAAATCCAATTTCAATTTCATCAAACCAATCTCTCTCATCTCTCTCCTCTTGAGTATCAATTTTTTTAACAGATACAGGAACAAAAACAGTTAATAAATTACTATCTTTCTCATAAGCATAATTTACTCTACTTGATTCAACATTTACATACTTTGTATCTGGATAAGCTTTTGTATCTTTAATTACTCTAACTGAAGTAATATCTTTAACTTGACTTGAACCTAAATATTGAAATTGTGCAATAATTCCAACCTCAACATTCCCACTCCCAGTTCTTTGTCCTTCTTCTAATTGTAATAACTCAGCTTCATAAACAGTTGAAGGTGTAACTGTAATTTCAACATCATCCCACAAAGTATTTCCAGCATCAAAAGTTACTGAAAAATCCTCAATTTTTTCATTTCCAAACTTATCAACTAAAACCATACAAATAGTATTTTTAGTTTTAACACTAGATACTTTTGTAGAATTTAAATCACTAAACTCTAAATTTTTTTCTTGTAAAGAAATTAAAGTTTCAAAATTTCCATCTGAATCAGATTTTAATTCATTCTTTTGAGAAATTAAACTAAGTAAACTTAATTGACCATCAGGAATATTAGGAATTGGTTCTGAATTTCCATCATCTTCAGCGTTATTTAAATTTCTAAAAAATACATTTTCATAACTATTACAAGTAACTTTATCTCCATCTTCATTAGTTGTATCCTCAGAAATTGTAAAAATCACCATATTAACATTTGGTTTATTTGTTTTTCCTTCAACATTTTGTAAAAAGAAATGAACATTTTTTTCTTCAAAAACGGCATCTGGTTTTAAACTATCTTCAACAATTCCAGGTTTCTCATTATCATAATTAATTTGATGAGCTTTATGAGCTAAATTTCCTGCTGCATCAACAACTTTTAAATCTAAACTATTTTTTCCATCCTTTAAATTTAATTCTAACTCAATATTCCCACCAATAATTTCTGAAGTCTCAGTTTTATTATTAAAAGTATAATTTAACTCAATCCCATCAGCTGAAATATTTAAAACAATAGAATTTGAATTTGTATCAATATTTTCCCCATCTAAAAATGCTTTCTTTTTTCCATCAGTATTTGACTTAAAATAAATTTTAGAAATATCAATTACTGGTTTTTCCTTATCAACTAAAACAGAACTAAAAACTTGCCCAGTAAAAATATTTTTATTAACTAAATCTGTTGAAATAATTCTAACTGAATTTAAACCTTCCGCTAAATTTGTAATTGTAAAATTAAATCTATTAGCATCTAAAGTAACTTCTTTTAAAGCTCCTAAATTTGCTAAATCACCATCAAGATTTAAAACATAATACAATGGATATTGTGAATCTGAAACTGATCCAGAAATAGTTACTCTTTTTTCATTTGTAATATTATCAAAACTATCAACTAAAATATTATTTGGAAATTTATTATAATCAACATTAAACTCCTCACTATAAGTTTCAAAAGAATTATCTAAAGAAGTAACTTGAAATCTAAAAACATTTTCTCCATTTTCCAAATAATTTTGATAAACATTTACAAAAGTTTTCTCAACAACTGAATCTTCAATAATTATTTGCTTTAAAGCGCCAGTTTCCTCATTTCTATAATCAAAATTTGAAACAGAATCAAAATATTGTTGACTTGAACTTGTTCCAGGATTTAATCTTTTAAACATCACACCAGAAATATTAATTGAAAAAACATTTGTTGGATGAACATTTCTAAAAACTACATTAGAATTTACAGGAATAAATTCATCCTTAATTTCAGAATCTAATTCAATAACAACTGGTTCTGAAAAAACATCAATTGCATCAATATAATTCTCATTAGAATATAAACTAACTCGAACTCCTTGCGATGCTGAAAATGTAACATCAACTTCTCCACTTTCATAGTTGGATTCACTAAACTCAAAATTTGGAAATGCGAAAATAAAATTCCCAAAACTAAAAAATAAAACAATCAAACTAATTTGCTTTAAATAATTTGTATAATTCATACCAAACATCCTAAAAATCACTTTATTATAGTTTCGCATAACTTTGAAGTAGAAATTTCAAAAAAAATAAAGAAAATATAAAAATGTAAATTAAAAAACAATTAAAACTAAGAAAATAAATAATCAAATTAATTAAAAATAAAGAAAATAAAAATAAAAAATAAAGAAAAAAATATATATTAAATTAAAAATTAAAATTTATATAAAAATAGACATAAGTTTATATAATTCTAAAAACAATATTTTATTATGAGTGATAATACAACCAAAAACAAACAAACAAATTCAACCAAAAATGTATATTTTTCAAACATTCCAAGAAGAAAAATATATGAAGAAATGATGAATTTTGAAGAAGGTTTAATGGAATTAGATATTTTACAATATAATCAAATTAATTTTGATAAATTTAAAGATAAATATAATAAAGATACTCTACATTCTATGAAACAATCATATCACAATGTAAAATCTTTAATGATTATGTTTTTAGAAAATAGAAAATACGCTAAAGAACAAGAATACTTACAAGATTTAAAATTATTAAATTCTGATCAAAAAACAACAAATAAATGTTTAAGATTAAATAAAAATTTAACTTTAAAAAATAAATATTTTTTATTAAAATTAGATTACATATTTAGAAAACACAATCATTTGGAAAATTTAAATCAAGCTCAAAAAGTGTATAAAGATTTCATTAAATTTAATGATTTAATGCCTACATTTTTAGAATTAAGAAGAGATAATATGAAATAAATAATCATAAATGAATTTATCCATTTTAATCCATATAAACAATTGGATTTAAAATGAAAAACAATACAAAAATAAAATAAAAAATGACAGAAATATACTTAGAAAAAGAAAATAAAACAATTACAAAAGAACTAGAAAAACCAATGGAATTAAAAAAATTATTAAAAGAATTAAATATTTCCATTGAATCAATTATTCTTGTAAAAAATGATGAAATTACACTTGAAGATGAAGATGTAAATAATGAAGACAAAATAAAAATTTTATCCGTGGTTTCAGGAGGTTAAATAAAATAAATTTTTTAATAATATAATAAACTATCCTCAAAAATAGTTATCAAAAATTAATTCTTTTAAACACCTGATTTTAACAAAAAAATTGAAAAAATAAATAAAAATAAGTAAAAAAAAATATTTTTTTCAAAAAAAATAAAAAATTAAATCTAAATTAAAAAATAAAAAATAAAATATTTTATAAAAGTTCAAAAAGAAACCATTTTTTATAACTAATAAATTAAAATATTATATTATATACACAATTCATTAAATTGTATTATGGGACTTTTTTCAAAAAGTAAAGAATCACAAGATTTGAAACAAACACAAGAAATAAAAGATGTAAGCACAGAACCATCTTTAGATTCAAATCAACCTAATTTAGAAAATACTCAATTACCAGAGTTAAATTTAGAAGGGCAAATGCCAAATCCAAACCAAACACAACAAACTAATTTTAATAATCCATTTGCGACTAGACAAACTAGTCAAACTCAACCAGAATTAAATTTAAATAATCAAATGCCCAATATGACAACACAAAATAATAATGATAATAATACTCAACCAGAATCAACCCAAACTCAAAATTTAGAGCAAAATCCAATGCCAACAAATCCACCAATTGGAGATTTAATTAATTCAAATAATAATAATAATAATAATACTCAACAAAATCAATCTCAACCAGAATTAAATTTAAATAACCAAATGCCAGATATGACAACACAAACCCAACAACAAAATCAACCATCACAAACAAATTCAATATTTAATACTGACAAATCAAAACTTCCATCAGATATTTCAGCAAATTCAACACAACAAAATCCAGCCCAACCAAATTCATTACAAATCGAACAACAAAAACAAGAATATACAAAAGATCAAATTCAAGAATTAGTTGATGAAACAGTTGAACAAGTAATTGAAGAAAGATGGCAACAACTAGTTCAAAAAATCGAAAAAGTAGCTCAATGGAAAGATAAACAAGAACAACACATCAATTTAATTAAAGATGATATCTTAACAATGAAAGAAAGTTTTGACAAACTAGAAAAAAGAATTGTTGATAAAGTATCTAGTTACGATAGAAATATTTTAGATGTTAATTCAGAAATTAAAGCTCTTGAAAAAGTATTTCAAAAAATTACTCCAACACTTGTAAACAATGTAAATGAATTATCAAATATTGCAAAAACATTCAAACCAGATTCCAAAACTGACAATATTGAATAAACCCCAGTTAATATATAAATTCAAAAAATAAATATTTGAAAAATTATTTTGAAAAAAAATTAAAAGATCTAGAAGGATTTTTAATAACTAATCCTGAATTATCAATAATAAAATTAACCATTTTAGATTCAGGCTTAAACTTATGTTTCTTTAACCTTGCAAACTTATCTTCATCATCTTTTCCAAGTTCTAAAATAGTTTTACTCCAATACTCCATAACATTACCACCAGTCATTTTCATCTCCTTTGTATCAAAATCAACATAACAATGATTTGTAACAATTACAGGAATATTAAAAGCCCTCGCAATCTCAGTCAATAATCTTAATTGCTCCCCCAAATCAGAATTAATCTTTTTAGGAGAATCTCCAAGTTTCAAACGATAAAGCATAACCAAAGAATCAACAATAACTAATCCAATACTTTTAGCATTTCTAATTTGCCGATTTAAACTCTCAATTACTTTTTGTTGGTCCTCAAAAGTTTTAGGACTAATTACAATAATATTATTTAAATTAATTTCAGGATTAATTTGTTTTAATCTCTCAGCAGAAAACCCACCTTCAGTATCAACATAAATTATCTTTTTACCAGTTTTCAAATATGCACTAACATACTCAAAACACAAAGTTGATTTTCCTGTCCCAGGAGCACCATAAATTGAAGTAATAGTATTTGTTTGTAATGGTCCAACTAATTCATCAATAAATTTTTCAAGTTTAACTTCCATATTTTTAATTTTTAACTTATAATAATTCTAAAACACTCTCTGGAGGTCTTCCAATCTTTGCTTTATCTCCAACAATTACAATCGGCCTTTCAATAACTCTTGGATACTTAACCATTAACTTAATTGCATCATCATCCTCAAGTTTACCAAATTCACCAATATAATCTTTAACTTCCTGTTCATTTTTACGTAATAATTCAACAGCAGAAATATTTAATTTTACTAAAATTTCTTTAATCTCATTTGAAGTTAATTTATCTTCCAAATATAATCTAACAACTGGTTCATGTTTCCACTCTTTTAACAATTCTAAAGTTTGTCTTGATTTTGAACATCTAGGATTATGTATAATTGTAATTTCTTCACTCATAAATATACTAATATTTTCAGATATATAAACTTAAAGTATAATTTAAAAAAATAACTTAATGATTAAAATAAAAATATATAACATTTAAAATTATAAAAATATAATATGAAACAAAAAATAATACTATACATTGCAATGTCTATCGACGGATTTATAGCAACACCAGACCTCTCAGTTAATTGGTTAGATAAATATAATAACTCTGGAGACGATTTTGGATATAATCAATTTATAAAAAATATTGATACTCAAATATTAGGAGAAACAACATATAATCAATTTAAAGAAGTCTATAATAATGAAAACAAATTAAATACAATCGTGTTTTCAAAAAATAAAACATCAACAGACAATAATAATAACAATAACAATAATAAACTAAAATTTGTAAATCAAACCCCAACCCAACTAATTAACTCACTAGATAAAAACACTCATAAAAATATTTGGATTGTTGGTGGAGCAAATATAACAAATCAATTTTTAAAAGAAAATTTAATTGATGAAATCATATTATCAATAATGCCTGAAATTTTAGGAAGTGGAATTAGACTATTTTCAAATGATAATAATATTTCAAATATTTTCAAATTAAAAAATATAAATAAATTTAAAAAAAATGTAATTCAATTACACTACACCAAATAAATTTAAAAAAATCATATACATATACATTTAAAATTAACAAACATAGTTTCAAATTTAAATCATAAAATTATAAACAAATAAAAACAAGTAATTCCAGTGGAAATATTTAGTCTATTAATAATTATAATATTAGCAATTATAACAGGAATAATTACTGGATTAATTCCTGGACTACATATTAATTTTATTTCAATACTAATTTTAATTAATTTTCAAACATTTCAAAAAATTCTCCCAATTGAACAATTAATTATATTTATTATAATAATGAGTCTAACTCACACATTTATTGACTTTATTCCATCAATAATGTTTGGTATTCCAAATAGTGATACAGCCATGTCAATTTTACCAGGTCAACAAATGATTTTAAATGGTCAAGGCTATAAAGCAATATTTTTATCAAATTTAGGTAGTCTTTTTGGAGTAATTACATCACTTTTTATTGGAATAATATTCTATTTTAATTTAGAAACATTTTATAATCAAATTCAACCGCTATTACCCTATATACTAGCAATTATTGTGTGTTTAGGTATTTTTTTAGAACCCAATTTTGACTCTAAATTTAGAGCAATTATGCTAATATTATTTACAGGGGGGTATGGGATTTTTCTTCTTAATTCAACTCAACTAAATCAACCATTACTAATATTATTTACAGGAGTTTTTGCAAACGCAGCAATAATAAATTCATTACTTACAAAATCTCAAAAAATACCTCAACAAGATTATAAATTACCTAAATTAAAACAAACCATAACTAAAAAATATTTAAAATCAATTCTAAATGGAACAATTTCATCAAGTATTTGTTCAATAACTCCAGCAATAGGAAATATACAAGCAGCAACAATCTCAACAATTACATCATCAAAAAATAAAAAAACACAAAACCAACAAGAAAATTCACAAGAAAATCAACAAAATTTCATAAGTTTAATTTCATTAATTAATACAAATAACTTTATTTTAAGTCTTATAACATTTCTAACAATCTCTAAAGCAAGAAACGGAAGCATATTTGTAATATCTCAAATTACAAATACAATAACAATTAACCAAATAATTAAATTTTACTTAATAATACTAATTACAACTCCAATAATTTTTTATTTAACTTTAAAAATTGGAAAATTTGCCATTAAAAAATTATCAAAACTAACTAAACAACTAAAACAAATTAATTTCACATTACTAATACTTTTAACTATACAAATAACATACTTAGAAAGCTATTTTGGACTATTATGTTTAATCGGAGCAACATTATTAGGTTATTTGACAATTATATTAAATATTAAAAGAATTCACCTATTATCTGCTTTAATTATACCAACGATAATAAATCTAATTTAAATTAATTCAATCCAATATTAAATTATAAAAAATTAAAATCAGAATTAGTTAATTCTCTAACCTCAAATAAAACCGAATTTACATCTTCTAAATCCAAATAATATGTAACAGACAATTTTAATTTATTTCTATCATCAAGTTCACAAACAAAAATATAATTTTTACCTAAGCCTAAATTAACATCATCAACATCAAAAATATTTTTTAAAATAAAATTATTATTTACAAAACTAAAATTATCTAAAACATTTAACTTTTTAATATTTTCAAAATCAATATCGGATAAATTAATATCTAAAGATTTATTTAAAATAACTCTATCAATATCCAAATACACAATAAACTCAACATTTGTAATATTTGTTCGAACTCTTAAAACTAACTCATCACTTTTTTCAAAATTATTATGATTATGAATATTTTCCTCAATAATTGAAGTAATTAAATATTCAAAATTATCATAAACAAATTTATTATTAACTTTAAATTCCATAAAAAAAATATAACTCAAAATAATATAAACATTATTTGTAAATAATAAAAATTAAAATATAGTTTCAAAAATAAATTAAATATAAGAAAAAAAAGAAAAGTATGAAAATAAGGAAAACCTTATTTACGCATAAACTTTCTTAAAACAGAAAAGTCTTCCATAGACTCCTTTGCTAAACTTGTGTAAAATTGATAAATAATCATAACCATTAATAAAATACCAGTCCCTGAAGTTAAAGCTCCTAATAAATCAGCAGAAGCTGCTAATAAACCAATACCTATTCCACCCATAATAGTTAAAGGAGTAATATATCTAGCTAAAACTCTCTCAACAATTCTCTCATCTTTTCTAAACCCAGGAATTTGTAAACCTGAATTTAAAATTTGTTTAGCTTGAGATCTTGAATCCATACCTGCTGTTTGAACCCAGAAATAAGCAAACAAAGTAGCTCCAATAACCATATATAAAGTATATGATAACATATGAGGCCAAACACCTAAAGTAAATAAATTACCTAAATTATTCCAAATATTTGAAGGATGTGCAATCCAATTAATTAAACCTGAAATAGGAGTAGCTGACCCAGCTGCAAATTGACCAATAACATTTTCTGAAATAAATCTTGTAAATGCTGATGAATTAGCTGACTCTGCTAAACTTTGTAATAACCTTGCCCACAATTGTAAATTAGCTCCTAAAGCAGAAACTAAAATAACTGGAATTACCCCTGAATAAAAAAAGTTCAAAGGCCATTTCATTGATTGTCCTCTAACTCTTCCAAAAGATAATGGAATTTCAACATTAATACTTTGAAAAAATACAATTAAAAAGAACAAAGCAACAGTAATTGCAATTGGACCTAAAACCGCAGTTAAAAATGTCATTGGATCTCCATGAGATAAATAATATAATCCTGCCCATAACTTTCCAATAGCTGGTTCAGTTCCTGAGAACCCCCAAGCCATAGCCCCAGTTTGAGTAAAAGGACTAAAAATTTGTAAAAATACAGCTTGACCAATTCCAGCTGCAATAAAAATTGAAACACCTGAACCAAATCCCCACTTCTTTACAACTTCATCCATAAAGAATACTAAAAATCCTCCTAAAGCTAATTGAGCTACAACAAACCAGAACACATCTGCTGATGCAGCGGAAACTGCCCCAAATTTAACATATACAAAAGATTCTACAATAATAAAAAAGAATGTTAATAATTTATGAGTTCCATGCCATAAAAATTTACCTTCTTCATTAGTTAAATCAATTTTAACAATACCTGAACCTTTTAATAATTGAAGAACAATAGATGCTGTAACAATTGGACCAATTCCTAATGTTAGTAATGCTCCAAATTTTGCACCTAATAATAATTCTAATGTCTTAAAATATTCAGCTTGTGTACCTAAAACTCCATATAATGGAATGGAAGCTAGAAATAAAAATATAACTAAAATTCCAAATGTCCATAATAATCTTGTTTTTAAACTTTGTTTTTTCTCCGGGTTTGCAACTTCTGGCAAACTCGCAACAATATTTCTATAAAGTGACATAAAATATCATCTACTTTAGTGTTTAAAAATATTACCTGTATTATTATAAAAAAACAAGTGAAAATAACTTAAATCACACACAAATATCACAAATTATCATAAATAATTAATTTAAATAAATAAAATAAATAATAACAAGAATAATAATAAATTAAAAATTAAATATAGAAAAATTATAAGTAAATAAAAATTAATTAATTAAAAAATAGAATGAAGATTATTCTTCATCAAATTCTGGTTCATCAGCTTCTGTAACAGTAACTGATCCACCAGCAGCTTCAACTGCTGCTTTAGCATTAGCTGAAATTTCTTCACAAACAATGTTTAACTTAGCAGAGAATTTTCCTCTTCCTAAAACTTTGTTAATTTTCATCTTAGTTGTATCTAAATTTCCATCAACAATTAATCCAGCTTCAGTTAAATCACCGATGTGGTTTTCAATGTAAGTTAAAGATAAAACATTAATCTTTCTTTTATGAATTGATGAGAATCCTTTCTTACCATAGTAAGCTTTTCCAACAGTTGTTAAAATTGTAGGTTTCTTAGCATCTCCTCTAGCTCCAGTACCTGCCATACCTTTACCACCTCTATTTCCTGCACCTCTGTGCTTTTTCTTGTGTCCCCAACCGTGAGAGGAAGTTCCTCTTTGTGTCTTTACTTTGGACTTTTTATGTTTTAACATTTTTAATTACCAATTGTATCACATCAACATATAATTAAATAAAATTAATGTAATTACTTAAGTATAGAAAATTGAAAACGCTTTATAAATATTAAGGTTTGAAATCACCATACAAAGATAAGAATTTAAGTAATTTGGATACTAAACTCAAAACATTTTAGCAAAATGAAATAAAAAACACTATTTTGAAAATAATAACCTAAACTACTCAAAAATAATAAAACAACTATATAACATAATAATAATAAAATTAAATATGTTTAACCAATTAAAAAAATCTAATATTTCTAAAAAAACAAAAAAAAACCAATTAGATTCATTATTTTACCCTAAATCCATCGCAGTAATTGGAGCATCCAATGATATATCTAAAATTGGTGGATTCATATTTAAGCAAATTAAAAATAAAGCAAAACACATAATTCCACTCCCAATTAATCCAACATCACTAAAAGTTCAAAATATTGATGCTTATCAAAATATTCTAGCAATCCCACACAACCAAGAACCTGAATTAATTATCATTGCAATCCCTAAAAAATTTATTCTACAAACATTAGAACAAATTACTCAAACAAAAACAAAAAATATTGTAATTATTACAGCAGGATTTAAAGAAACTGGGAAACAAGGTAAAGAAGATGAAGATAAAATAAAACAAATCATCAAACAAAATAATTTAAATTTAATTGGTCCAAATTGTTTAGGATTTTTAAATCCAGAAATTAACCTTAACTGTTCTTTTGCTAAAGATATACCACATTCAGGAGATATTGCTTTAATTTCACAATCTGGCGCAGTTATTGATGCAATTATTGATTGGAGTTTTGAAAAAAGAATTGGATTCTCAAAAATTGTATCTCTAGGAAATATGGCAGGATTAGATGAATTAGAGATATTAAAATATTTAAAAAATGATAAACAAACTAAATCAATTGTATTTTATATGGAAACATTAGAAAAAGGAAAAGAATTTGGAAAACTATTAAAACAAATTTCAAAAACAAAACCAGTAATCATTATTAAACCTGGTAACTCACAAAATGCTAAAAAAGCAATTGGTAGTCACACAGGATCATTAGCTCAAAATTCAACACTTTCACAAACATTAATTAAAGAAAATAATGGTATTTTAGTTGATAATTTAAACGAATTATTTAATATTTTAATTGGAATAAATAATATTGATAAAATTAAACAAACTAATGATATTGAACAAATAAATAATACTATAATTTTAACAAATGCGGGAGGACCTGGAGTAATTGCAACAGACGAATTAGAAAATTCAAATTTAAAATTATACTCTCTAACTCAAAAACAAAAACAAAATATACAAAAAAACCTACCGTCTCAAGCAAGTATAAATAATCCTATTGATATAATTGGAGATGCTAAATCTGACAGATACACAAATACACTAAAAGAATTAATAAAAATTAAAGATTTAAATAATATTATCATTTTATTAACTCCTCAAATTATGACTGATTGTGAAAATATTGCTAAATCAATAATTGACATATCAAAAAAAACTAACATAAATATTATGGTATCATTTTTAGGAAATAAACAAGTAAAACATTCTAAATTATTATTTAATAATTCAAATTTCCCTGAATTCGACACACCAAACGACATCATTACAACTCTTAACAAATTAATTAATTATAAATCTTATAATTATTTAGATTCAAACATTGAAAATAAAAAACTTAAATTTGATGAGAAAAAAATTAAAAATATTCAATCAAAATTAAAAAATAAACAAGGATTACTAGATCAAGAATTAACTAATCAAATTTTAAAAACATTAAATATAACCCCATTTAATAAACAATTCATTAAATCAGAACAAGACATATTTAAACTTAAAATTGATCCAAAATTAACTTATGTAATAAAAGCTGACGCTAAAGAATTAATCCATAAAAAAGAATTTAATGCAATTAAATTAAATATTAATTCAACTAACTATAAAGATGAAATAAATTTAATGATTAAAGAAATTTCGAAAACTTTGACAAATATTTCATCTGACAACAACTTAGATATCTCCAATTCATTAATATCAAAACAATTTACAATCACAATAGAAGAACAAATAAAAGGAATTGAAACTATTGTAGGACTTAAGCAAGATGAAAGCCTAGGAAATTTTATTATGTTTGGTATGGGTGGAACTTATGTATCCATATTTAATGATGTAAACTTTAGTCAAACTCCCCTTACAAAAACTAAAACTAAACAACTAATTCAAAAATCAAAAGTTTCAAAATTATTAAATGGTTACCGTGGAGATAAACCTGTAAATATTAAAGCTTTAGAAAATACAATTCAAAATATTTCATACATTCAAGAAATTTATCCAATGATTAAAGAAGTAGATTTTAATCCAATTATTTGTAATGAACATGATTGTTATTTAGTAGATGTAAAATTAATATTATAAGATAATATTCCACCAAACAATAACATTACCAAAATAAAATTAAAGGGATTATAAATAATAAAACGCCAACAAATACAAAATAAATTGAAGTTTCAATAAAATTTATATTTTTATTTGAGTATACAACATCATTTGAATTTAAAGTTAATAATGATAATTCTTTTTGTTCTAAATCCGTTTTTTTCTTTTTAACTTTTATTTCTTTTTTAATTACATCATTTGATAAAATATTAAAATTTGAAATGCTATCATTTATTAATTTTGGAATATATTCTTTACTAAAATTAAAACTAACCGATTCATAATTAAAATTCTTTAATTCTATTTTTTTATATTTACACAACAATTTTAAATTTTCAAAATTAGAGAATTTATTTACATCAATATCCAAACTATTTACTCCTATCGAAACATTTACAATATTACTAACTTTTGTCCTAACCTTATTCACATAACAATAACTTTCCAAATTTACTATATTCGAACTAATATTAAAATATATTTTATTTAAATCAATATTAAAATTTGAAATCTTGTAAAATTGATTAACTTTTTTAGTCAAATTAATATATTTTACATTTTTTAGACCATTTTCACCAAATACACTAACATTAGTTATAAAATTATATCTCTTATTAACATCCAACCCCACAACTTTTAAATAATCATATTTTAAATCTGAATTACCAATATATACTCTTCCTGACAAATTTTCAAATTCATCTAATCTTTGTTTTAAAATTATTTTTGAATTTAAATAAAAATTAACTACTGACTTTCGATTATCCCCCCTATAAATTTCATAATCTAAATAATCCTCGGACCCATTAACTAATGAATTTATATTTAATAACTTAACATAAGACTCTTTAACTAAATCATCACCATTTGAAATTTGACTATTTTGAGTTTTAACAATTGTATTTGTTTTTACATAATCTGAATAATAATAAACATATTTTTCAGATTGAATTGAACAATTTAAAAAATTTAATTCCCCTAAAATTTTTAAAATCTGCGTAGAACCTTTAGGAGTGTAATATTTCCAACCAAAACTAGTTGTATTTCTCATACCTTTAACATAATTTCCTTTAAAATTTTCAATCCAATAATTTACTAAATAATTTCCACTCGAATAATTTGAACTAAACTTAAACTTTAATTTATCTTCAAATATATCATCATTCACTACAATATCAAAATTATAATTTCCACAAGAAATATTTTCATTTGATTTTTCATCTGGAAGTATGTCTGAACTTTTATTAAATAATATATTTGGCCCACAAATAGATTTAGATGATTTTACCCACGTATTATTTATAAAAATTAAACTTTCAAAATCTTTAAAATTAAAAGTATTATCTTCAATATTAGACAAATTAAAACTTAAATTTCCAATTAAAAAACTCTCTCCGCTTGATTTAAGACCTCCATTTGAGACCTGAGACTTATCAGTTTTATAGATAGAACAATTCAATAAATCTACGCCCACATAATTTTTAACAAAATTATTTCCAACTACTAAATAATAATTTGAACCATTAACAAATTTTAATAATTCTAAACTATTATTTTTTAAAGATTCATCAATAATAACCTCCTTTGATAAATTCAAAAAAGAATCTGAATAAATTTCAACATACTCATCCCCAATAAAATTAACCTCAGAAATATAACTAACATTAGAAAAACATAATATTACATTAAATAATAAATTAAAAAATAAAACTAGAATAAAATATAACTTTCTTTGAAAATTAAACATATAAATTATATTAATTTAAACTTAATAAAATCTATATTTAAAATTGAAACTTTTATTTATTTAAAGTCTCAATAATTCTCATCCCTGAAAACATTTTATCTTCACAAAATTTATCAGAAATTACTTGAATTCCAACAGCAACCTTATCACCGTCATAATCAATAACAGCACCATTAACAACACCACCACAAACTCCAGCCAAATTTAAAGGTGTTGTAAAAGCATCATACGCATACATTGCTTCAACTGAAACATCTGAACCAATTTTATGAGGTAACATTGGAGTTACAGGAGTTAAAATACAATCTACATTCTCAAACGCTTTTGAAAATTCTTCAGCAATCATTTCCTTAACCTTTAATGCTTTTTTATAATAAGCCCCATCAAATTCAGATTGAGTAATAGCTTGACCCCCATAAATACGTCGTAAAACTTCCTCACCAGCCGTATCTTCAATTTTTTCACCATACTTAACACCATCAAATTTACGAGTTCCAGAATAAAATTCAGCGTAAACAATAGGATAATAAGCTTGAACAGCTAATTCAATATTATTAACTGAAACCTCAACAACCTCATAACCTTCCGTTTTTAATTTTTCAATATTTGAATTAAATACTTGACTTATCTCATTATCAGAAATCATATCAACAAATTCTTTAATAATTCCAAATTTAGGTTTAAAAGATTCTTTTTTTTCCACATATGATAAAATATCTCTATCAAAAGTTGTTGCATCGTTACTAGATAACCCTGAAATCACTTCCATACATAAAGCAGACCCATAAACATCTTTTGAGAAAGGTCCAATTTGATCTAAACTCATAGATAAATCTACTAAACCATATCTAGACACTCTTCCAAATGATGGTTTAACTCCCACAACATTACAATGAGACGCTGGATTACGAATACTTCCACCAGTATCACTCCCTAAACTGATATCACAAAAATCTGCTGCCACAGCTGCTGCAGACCCACTAGAAGACCCTCCTGGAACTCTTCCAACACTAAAAGGATTATCTGTAGCTCCAAAAGCACTTGTTTCACCACTTGCACCATTAGCAAATTCATCATTATTTACATTACCCAATATAATTCCACCTTCTGCCACAATATTTTTAATAACATCAGCATCAAATGACCCTTTATAGTTCTCTAAAGTCTTTGAAGCGCAAGATACAATCATATCTGTAACAGAGATGTTAGATTTAACTAAAAAACATAAACCAAATAATTTACCTAAATTATCCCCATTTTCCCTTTTTTTATCTAAATCTGCTGCAATTTCAAGAACATTATTACTTTTTTCTAAAACAATATTAAATTTACTATTATTTTTCTCAATTTCTGCTAAAAAACTTTTAGCATTATCAACACAAGTCAATTCTCCGCTTTTTAAAAGCTCAATTTTAGACTTAATATCAGTATTATTAACCATAATTAACATAATTTAAACCCATATTTAAAACTTTGTCAAATTTTAATTTGACAATGGCTTAGATATTGTAAATTTCTTGACTTTGTCAAATTTTAATTTGACAATGGCTCAGAAACATTTAATATTATTTAATTTTATGATATTAAAATTTAAAATTAAATTAATAGATAAATAAATCATAAACATAATTTAAATTAAATCTCAAAAATATTTCTTAAAAATAATCAAAAACTTCTCCTGGAATAAAAAATTATTAATAAATAAATATGAATGGATATGTTTTTATTTTAGACAAAAAAAGATTAATCAAAAATTTAAGATATATTTAATCTTAAATTTAAAAATTAGTTAAAACTTCGTATGGAAATATCAGATACCATAAAAATAACTCTTAAATTTCCTTTAAATTACAATTATTCTAAATTTATAAGCTAATATTTCGTTTGGAAAAAAATAATGAATTAAATTTAAAATTAAATTGGATTTATAATGTTTTTAAATATAAAAAAATATGTTTAAACATTAATATTTATGTTAATGATTCTTTGAAATCTCCAACTAAAAAAATTTGAACATCCTATAAATTTTAAATTTAATAATAACAAATATTTTTAAAAAAACTAAAACTAAAAATTCTATGACTAATAACCAATTCTTGTATCAAATTGATAAAAAAGAAACAAAAGATAACATTATTCTAACTAAATACTTTGTAGATGATAAATTCGACACAATTACTCAAAATGTTGAAATTCCTTATCAAATCTTAGCTAATAAGGATGATTTTAACAAATTAAATATAAATGCTGATAATATTATAGTAACACCTGCAAAATTAACGGACATAGATAACAATGATGTAATCAAAATTCACGCTAATAGTAAAGAACTTTATGATTTTATCCTCTCTGAGCTAAAAGACATCAATTCTAAGGTATATGAACACGATTTGCCTATTGAACATAAATATCTTATTGAAAATGATTTATCATTAGTTTCAAATAACAACTTTAAACCTACTTTAAAATATTTATCTGTTGATATTGAAACAATTGGACAAAAAGACGCCCAAGAAATAATAATGATTAGTTCTTTTAGTCAATTAGATAAAAAAATGTCTAAAGTTTATTGTGATATGAGTAAAATTACTAACTCAAAGCTATCAGAAGTTGAGAACCATAAATTTAAAGAATTTGAACTTGTTAAATGTGAAAATGAAGAAGATTTACTAATTAAATTTCAAAATGATTGTATAGAATTCTCTCCACAACTCCTAATCGGTTGGAATGTTATTGATTTTGATTTTAATATTATTAAACAACGTTTAAACACATTTGGTTTAGACTTTAAACTCTCTAAATTTACTGGAAATTGTAAATTAAGGCTCACAAATGATTTTTTTAGCCAGTCGACTATGACTTGTCCAGGAATTTTAGTTTTTGATATAATTCATGTATTAAAAAAAAACTTCTACGAATTTGAAGATTTTAAACTAGATACTGTGGCAAAAGCAGTTTTAGGAGATAATAAAATTGACATTGAAGATGATTCTGCTCCAGACTCAATTGAAAATAAAATTCAAGCTATTGAAAATATGTTCAAAAAAGATCCTATAAAATTAATTGAATATAATTTTAAAGATTCATTACTTGTATCAGAAATTGTTGAAAAACTTCACCTATTAGATTTAGTTTACAAAAGATCCATCTTAACCGGAACTCCTCTTGCTAAAGTAAAATCTCCTATAGCTACATTAGATATTATGTATCTAAAAGAACTTCATAAACAAAATAAAGTTGCAAACACAAACTGGAACTTTCAAAAATCACAACCAATTGAAGGAGCATTTGTAGTTGAACCAACTCAAGGATTTTATGAAGATGTTATGGTTCTCGACTTTAAATCATTATATCCTTCAGTTATGATGACATTTAATATTGACCCATTTACTCAAAACAAAGGAACTCAAATCAAAGCTCCAAACGGTGCCACATTTTCAAATGAACCTGGAATTTTACCTAAACTAATATTAAAACTGTACAAAGAAAGAGATATTGCAAAACAAGAAAAAGATGCTAATAAATCTCAAGCTCTTAAAATTACAATGAACTCATTCTACGGTGCTATGGCATCACCTAAATCAAGATATCACAACTCCGAATTAGGTGAATCAATTACAGCTTTTGCAAGACACATTACAAAAACTGCAATTACAGTAACTGAAGATTTAGGACATAAAGTTGTATATGGAGATACTGATTCCATTTTTGTAAAATTAAAAGACTTATCTCCAAAAGAAAAACTTGAAGTTAAAATTTCCGCTGGAAAAGTTTTAGAAAAAACATTAAACAAATATTATGAAAATTGGATTACTAAAGAATTCAGACAAAAAAACTTTTTACAAATTGAATTTGAAAAAATGTATTCTAAATTTTTTATTGCAAGTAAAAAAAGATATGTTGGATACGATGAATTTACTAAAAAAACACAATTTGTTGGAATGCAAGCAATTAGAGGTGACTGGACTGATATGGCAAAAGAATTCCAAATTAAATTAATTAAATTAATATTTGATAATAAATCACATCAAGAAATTGAAAAATTCCTTTTAGACGAAATTTCAGACATTAAAAAAGGTTTATTTGATGACAAACTAATCTATACTAAAAAGATTGCTAAACCGCTCTCTGAATATACTAAAATCACTCCTCCTCACGTTAAAGCAGCTAAAGAAGTTCAAGGATTTTCAGGAAGAGTTGTAAAATACTATTTAACAAAAAATGGACCTAAACATATTTCACTTTTTGATATTAAAAAAGATGAATTGGACTATGACCACTATATTGAAAAACAACTAAAAGGAGTCTCAGAAGAAATATTAAATTGTATTGGAATTAAATTTGATGAAGTAGTATTTAAGAAAAAACAAAAATCTCTTTCATCTTTTTTCTAAATAATATTTATATTTTGGTAATCAAATATAGCTAAAGCATTCTTTCAGAAAAAAAGTAAAAAAATAAACCAAAATGATAAAAACTATTAATCTTTTTTATGTTCCTTTCTCATAAAATCCATCATACTATCATGAGAACTAGAATCCATCTTTTCACTTTTTAAACTCTCAAGTTCCTCACGCACATCAGTATACTCTTCTGGAGCAATCTTTGTAAATAAAGAAATAATTACATCATTATCAAAAATCCCACAATCGACACATCTATTCGCAAACCTCTCAATTTCAACCTTTTCATCAAAGCCAATCCGCACAATAAACCTCTTTAAAAAATCAATCGTAATTAAAGACAAATATCCTCCTGCTACCTCATACGCTTGTTTTTTATTTTCAAAATCATATCTCTCAATCTCAAAAATATCAATTAAATAAGAAATAAAATCTTCTAAAATAACTCCAAACTCACTATTTAATCTATAATCTAAATACTCATCTGAGCTAAGCCTTAAAAATTCTTTAAAAGATGTAAATTTAACCATACTCATTGGAATAATTTTACCACAATAAATATCTTTTTTAACGGAATATTTACCCCTATTACGAGCTCCAGAACCATCTCCTAATTTCTTTGGTTTACGCTTTAAAGTTCGCCCATCTCTAACATAAATAGTCTCCCTCAAATACAAATATCCTCTAGATTCAGGCTTTTTAGTATTTTTTTTTTCCCACAACATAAATTAAAAATAAATTTATCTTATATAAACTTTACCCACCTGTAAATAAAACATTCTTTATTCATCTTAATTAGTGAATAAATAATGTTTCACCAACTCTTGTATTGATGTGAAATTCAATTTACAAATACATTGGATTTAAATGAAAAATAAATTGATATTTTTTCAATAAAATCTATCAATAAATGGTTTAATTTTATCTTTACACTTCTCAATCGAAAATACAAACTCATATTCATTAATCTCATCAATTCCTATCCACTCATACCCTAAATGTTCAGATGATAAAACTGGTTTTCCTTTTTCAAATTCATAATTATCACAAAAAGATAAACCAAAAATAAAAGTAAATTCAGGTTTATTAGATGGATTAGCATAGTAATTAATTGTATGAATTTCATTTAAATTAATTCCTAATTCTTCAACCCCTTCTCGTTTTAAACCATCAATTGAATCCTCTCCAAAATCATAACTCCCTCCAACAAAATCCCATAAATTAGCACTTTCAGATTTATAATCAGATCTTTTTAAAATTAAAATTTTTTTAGTTTCTTTATTATAAACAACACACTTTTGAGCAAAATAAACATTCTTTAAAGCCATATAAAAATAATATAAATAATATCATATTTAAAATTTTATAACTTAACTAATTTAATTAAAATTACTCAAAATAATTTGAGTAGATATTTATAAATATTAAAATAATAAAAATAATATGATAAAAGAAAACTCAATTCAAATTGACATACTAAGAAAATTTAAACACCACGAAAAATTAAAATATTCTCAAATCCATAACAAACAATTAGCATCAAGTTCTCAATTTGATTACCATTTAAAACAATTAATAATAAACCAATTAATTGAAAAATCAAAAGATGATTACTACATTTTAACATACAAAGGACTTCAACTAATCTCAGAAATTGATGGGACAGAAATTAAAATTAAAAAAAAACCATTTGTATGTGGCTTTTTACTAGCATATAATGAAAATGGAGAAATTCTACTAAATATTCGTAAAAAGCAACCTTTTCTTAATTTTTACAATGTTCCAGGTGGAAAAGTTGATCTTGGTGAAACCACAAAACAATGCGCTATAAGAGAATTTACTGAAGAAACTGGAATAGAATGTAAATCTGTAAAACTTAAAGCAATCTGTGAAAAATTAAGTTACAATGAAAATGAAGAATTAATTCACCACATTATAGGATATTTCTACACAACAAATAATTCATATGGAACTTTAGTTAAAGAAAATGATGAAGGGAAAAACGAATGGATAACTTTAAACAAATTAAAAAATAAATTAAAATTCCCCGAATTAGAATACTTAATACCAAAATTAATTGAAAATAATGATAATATTTTAATTGAAAATTATAAAAGAATTGTAAAAAATAACATAATGAACTTTGAAATAATAAACTAAAAATAAAAATAAATAATAAAAAAGTGGTTTTAAGCCACATCTAAAATTTTCTTTAAAGCAATAGATGAAATAACTGAACATGTAAAATAAGTCCCTAACCATCCAAATTGTGTAAACCCTAAATCCCAAAATTCTCCTAAATGACCATAATAAGTCTTAATAAAAAAAAATAAAAATAACATTGGAATCATTGTAATTAACATAATTTTTGGATTCATAGCATGTTTCATATTCTCTAAATTTTTTTTCATAATCTCAGACTGTAAAGCTTGCGCTTTCTTTGGGTCTTTTTTCATCATTTCTCGAACTTTCTTTTGTAACTTTTTCATATCAGCTCTTAAAGCTTTAATTTTTACTTGGTCTGATAAAAACTTATTAACTAAAGTTGTAAATAAAGCTCCAACTAATGCAATTAAAGCAATATCTAAAACTGGGCTAGATAAAAAAGGGGCAGTTTGCCCAATTAATGTAGGAATCACTGTATCATTAACAGCACCCACAATTGTTTCATTTAATGTTTGATTCATAACTATTAATATTTAATTACATTTATAAAATTTAGTAACCTCTTAATTTTATGAGATATTCAAGACAAGACGCCTTAAAACAATTACCAAACAATTTTTCTAAAACAATCCACAATAAAAAATTAATTATCGTAGGATGTGGTGGAATTGGTTCACCATTATCTGAATTATTAGTAAGAGGAGGATTTCAACATTTAACATTATTAGATACAGATTTAGTTGATCAAACAAACCTTCAAAGACAAACATTTATTGAATCAGATGTTGGAACTCCAAAAACAACTGCTTTAAATCAAAGGCTAAACCAAATTGACTCAAAATCAAATATAAATATAATCAATGATACACTAAACTCTGAAAACATCAATCAAATTTGTAAAAATGCTGATTTAATATTAGATTGCACAGATAATTTTGAAACAAGAATATTAATTAATCAATATTGTGAACAAAATAAAAAAGATTGGATTTATTCTGGAGCTGTAAAAACACAAATAATCTCTTGTTTATTTTTAGGAGAAACTAAATTATTCAAAAAAGTATTTCCAAAACCAATCCAAGATGAATCATGTTGTGAAGTTGGAGTATTAGCATCAACAACATTCGCCAGTGCAAGCTTAACATATAACCAAGTTTTAAAATATTTTTTAGGTCAAAAAGAACAAAATTTAATTAAACAAGACTTATGGAACAACCAACTTTTTTCAATTAAATTAAAATAATTTTATTACTTTTTCAAAATTTCAACTAATTTTCACTACACACATTAAACACACAACAATTATATAACTTATATAAATAAAATATACATTGTATATTTAATGATTCTGGATACCTCAAGTCAGTAAATACTAAAAAAGATAAATAAAAACAATATAATTAAATACATTGTATTTAATAACATATAAATTTTAAAATCAAAAATGAATTCAAAAAATAAAAATAATCCAGAAAAAATAAATCAAAAAAATTCAAAATATGGAGAAAATGGATTTAGAAATATTTCAGCAGTTGTAATAATAAATAAAAATAATAAAAAATTACTATTCCAACAAAGACCAAAAGAAACCAAATGGAATCCAGATGTATGGGGATTTTTTGGAGGTAAATTTGAAAATAATGAAACTAAAGAACTTTGCGCGATTCGTGAAATAAAAGAAGAAACAAATCTAAATTTAAACATAAATAAATTAAAATATATTAATATGTATATTTATGAAAATACTAATTGTTATTTTTTTTATTACTTTTTAGAAGAATCTGAACTAAAACATTTTAAACTACAGGAAGGACAAGACTTTTGCTGGAAATCATACCATCAAAGTTTAGAACTTGACTTTGGAACAGTAAAAAACTGGCAACTAAACTTTCTAAACAATGAAATTAAAAACATATTAAAAATTAATTAAATAATTAATTAATTAATTAATTAACACATAACCAAACTACTCACAAATCTCAACTGTTTCATTATTTGAAAAATTAACTTCCCAGCACTTAAATTCATAAGGTTACTCATTAAAATTTAAAACTATTAACATTACTCCTAAACTTAAAATAACTAAAATTACAATAATTATTTTTTCCATTCCACAAACAATCTAATTTTATTACTTATTTAAACAAATGTTATACTTTAAATTAACCTAAAACTAATAAATTTAAAAATAATTCTTAATATGATTAAATTATTTAATCAAACTCAAACAAAAAACACTTTTTTAATAAAATTAATATAATTATTTCAAACATAGAATAAAATACATCAAACATAACTTCATAACTTTGAGAATAAAATAAAGTTTCACATTGAAACTTTGTAAAATTCTTTGATTTTACAACAGATTAGGAATTCATCAAAATATTCTTAAATACTAAAATTACAACCTTAAATAAAAATTAATAGAAATAAAAAGAATAGATAAATCTATTCAGTAATTTTTAAAATCATTTTTTGTTCCTTAGCAATCTTTACTAAAGAATCTCTAAACTTATCAAATAACTTTTGAGCTGACTTTAAATCATCGTGAGTAATTGTTACTGCAAACTCACCTGCAGCAGTATAAATAATTGAAACTTTATCATAATTTAAAGGTTTTAAAGACTCACTAATTGCATCTTTAATTAAAATTGATCCATTCCCCGCTGTTGACTTTAAAGAAAAATTTTCCTTAAACACAACTTCCTCAGGTTTAATTCTCTCATTAATAATTTTTAAAAATGCATCCTTTGTTTTTTGATCAATCTCAGTAAACATATCAAGTTTCTTATTATCAATCATAATATCATATAATGCATCATAAACTGTTTCATACTCCTCAAAAATTGGTTCATAAGTATTCTCAAATAAAGTATCCTTATCAGAACCTACTTCCTTTGCAACATCCATATAAATTCTCTCAGAATACTCTTCCTTTTTAATAGACTCTTGTTTATCCTTCATAACTTGAATTGGAACTCTTCTCAAAGAAACATCAATTCTATTTAATTTAGGGTCAACTCTTAAAACCTTACAAACAATAACTTTATTCTCAACAACATGATCTCTTAAATTTCTAATTCTTCCAGGTGCAATCTCTGAAATTGTTAAAACTCCTTCCTTTTCATACTCTAATAATTGAACGAAAGTTGAGTTACCATAAATTTTAGTAACTTCACATAAAACAATTTCATTCACTTCTGGAAAACCATCTTTTGTATATAACATAATAAATACAAAGATTTAATCATTTATAAATAATACTTTATTCAATAAATACATTATATAATAATTTATTTAAATTTAATTCCATCAATAATATGTTTATCAGATAATCTAAATTTATTTTTCTTAACCGTATCTTCTAAAATTGATACATTTTTAGATGCCATTTGACTAGAAAAATTAAATAAACTACTTATTTTCTTTAATTGCTCACAAGTTTTAATCTGATTAACATTTGATATAGCAAAACTAAGTAAAACTGGAACTTTATACTTTTGACAAAATTTAATATTTTGAGAAACTCTTCCAAACTCTTTAGCTTTATTTTTATCTTGCCCTAAAACAAAATTTAAACTAAAAAACATTCCAATATCTCTATCTCTTGCTAAATTACACAAAACATGATTAATACCTGAATTTTGATGATGAATAAAATCCATCTTTGACCTAAAAATCACATTATGAGGGTCTCTTAAAAAATCAACTAAAGTATCCTCTAAAAAAAATCGATTAATTTTATTTAAACCACCTAAACCAATCACAATATCAAACTCACTTCTTAAAGAATTCACAGTTCCAACAGAAGTATTTTCCATCTTATCAACTTGAACCTGAATAGCTGAAAATTTTGGATTAATTCTAGACTTTAACTCTCGAATTTTTTCCATTTGATCAATAATTTCCTTTTTCCCAGAAAGCCGTAATTTAAAAATAGTAATAGGACTATAATTTAACTTTTCTAAACTCTCACATACCTCAGAATAATTTTTATTATAATCTACTAAAACAAACATAGTATAAATAACCCAACTAACATTTATAAAAGTATTTTAATTAATTATAAATACCATCTTAGGGATTCGTTACCCCTTTTTTGGCTACGCCCACCACGAGGATTCGCGTATGAGTATTAGACCTTTGTCTAGCAATGAATGCGTGGGTTAGTGCGAGTGGGCATCAAATTATAAATTCAATAAATTTGATGTCAAACTTATTTTAATAACAAATTTAATTCTTCATAAGACATATTTTCAAATTTACATCCTACAACACTTGAATACTTTTCTAAAACTAAATCTATAAATCTATCATGATCTAAACTTGAACCCAAAACACTCTCCATAGAACTTACCTTTAAATCATCAGGATGAAAACCACAAACTTGAACTAATCCCATCTTATCCATTTCACAATTTGACTTAAACAAAGAAAATCCTCCTTGAGTTTTTTTAGTTTTTGAACATAACTTAATCCCTTTAGAACCTAACTTAAAATCATCATCACCCTTTCTCACATACAAATCTCTACATACATCTTTAATTGTATCAGAATACCCAACTTCCTTAAGAAAACTATTTGGAACTATCTCCCTTGCAACCTCTAACATTACATCATGAATTTTATCATTAAACTCAACAGTATTTTTAAAATCTTCTTGAAGACTTCGTCCAAAAGAAAAATCCCAAACTGGAAAAAATAAATATTGTCCTGGAGTATAAACAGTTGCTCCACCTCCACGCTCAGAAACTGAAAAATCTAAACCACAAACACCTTTTTTTTTCAAATCCTCTAAAACATTTTTAGCAATAAATCCATTTTCATCATAAAATAATTTTTTTCCATAAGAACTTTCCAGACTTTGCATTACCTCTGGAGAAAATAAATTCTTTTTCCTATTAGAACCAAAATTTATATGTGGGTTTACCCTAGCCCCAATTAAATAATTATTTGGTAAATTTGAACTCATAACTTTTTTTTGAATATTCTCTAATTCCAAAAAATCCAAATTTCCTAAATCCACAAAATAATTTAATTTCTCTTCCAATTTCACTAATAAAAAACCAACTCAAAATTATATAAAAACTCGCATAAACTACAAGTGAAAAACCATCAAAAAAAATCCTTAATCACAAAAAATAATTACTACTAAATACACTATCAATAATTCATCTAAAAAAAAAGTTAATAACTAATATAATACTTATTTATCAAAATAATACATGGCTCAAGAACAAATTGGACAATTTGGAATCAACCATGTTTCCATTCTAGATAAAGAAGGTAATGTTGATGAAAAATTAGCATCCGGATTTACAAAAGAACAATTAAGTGAAATGTATTATTATATGAATTTATTAAGAAAATTTGACGAAAAATTATTCAATCTACAACGAAGTGGAAAAATAGGAACATACGCTCAAACTAAAGGGCAAGAAGCAAGTGAAATTGGAAGTGGGTTAGCACTTTCAGAAAACGATTGGTTTGTTCCAAGTTTTCGTGAACTTGGTGTATATTTAACTAGAAAAGTTCCAAAAAACTTACTAGTTCAAGCATGGAACGGTGACACTAGAGCACTAGGGAATCCAAACCACTCACACAACTTACCAATTTCAATCCCTATTGGTTCTCAATGTATACACGCTACAGGAATTGCTTGGGCATCACAAATTAAACAAGAAAAAGATGTAACAATAGTCTACTTTGGAGAAGGAGCAACTTCAGAAGGAGATTTTCACGAAGCAATGAATTTTGCAGGAGTTTTTAACCTTCCAATCGTATTTTTCTGTCAAAGAAATGGATGGTCAATTTCAACACCTACAACAAAAGAAACTAAATCTGAAACCATCGCTCAAAAAGCAATTGCCTACGGCTTTAAAGGAATTCAAGTTGATGGAAATGATGTTTTAGCAGTAAATAAAGTAACAACTCAAGCAATAGAAAAAGCAAGAAGTGGTGATGGACCAACATTAATTGAATCAATCACATATAGAATGGGAGATCACACAACATCAGATGACTCAATGAAATATAGAACACAAGAAGAAATTAATGAATGGGAAAATAAAGATCCAGTATTAAGATTTGAAAAATATATAACAAATAATAATATTTTAAATGAACAAGAAAAAACAGATATTCATAACGCAATCGAACGTGAAATACAAGAAGCTGTAGAACAAGGACTATCTGTTGAAAAACCAAATCCTGAACAAATGTTTGAAGATGTATTTGCGCAAATGCCAGAAATGTTAAAAGAACAAAAAGAAGAATTACTAAATGAAATTATTCAAATGAGTGAACAAAACAATAACGGAGGTAATCAATAAAATGACAAAAATGCACATGGTATCAGCATTAAATAATGCTCTTGATATCGCAATGAAAGCTGATGATAAAATTGTAATTTTAGGAGAAGATGTAGGTGTTGATGGAGGAGTATTTAGAGTAACTGAAAACCTTCAAAAAAATTATGGAGAACAAAGAGTAATTGATACACCATTAGCAGAAGCAGGAATTGTTGGATGTTCAATTGGAATGAGTTTAAATGGATTAAAACCAATTCCAGAAATTCAATTTAGTGGATTTAGTTATCAAGCCTTTCATCACATCAAACAACACATGGCAAGAATCAGACAAAGAACAAATAATACAATGTCATGTCCAATGGTTTTACGTGCTCCATGTTCTGGTGGAATTAGAGCTTTAGAACATCACTCAGAATCCCCTGAATCATTTTTTATTCATTGTCAAGGTATAAGAGTAATTATGCCTGCTGGCCCATATGATGCAAAAGGTTTAATGTTAGCTGCAATAAAATCTGAAGACCCAGTTATATTTTTAGAACCAAAGAAAATTTACCGTTCTTTCAAAGAAGATGTTCCAGAGGAAGCTTATGAAATTGAATTAGATAAAGCAAACGTAAGAAAACAAGGAACAGATTTAACAATGATTTCTTGGGGAGCGATGACAAGACTTTGTGAAGAAACAATTGAAGATTTAGAAAAAGAAAACATTTCTGTTGAACACATTGACTTACGAACATTGTGGCCACTTGATATCAACACTCTTTCAAATTCTGTAAACAAAACTAAAAAATGTATTATTGTTCAAGAAGCAACTAAATCCTGTTCATTAAGTTCTGAAATTTCAGCTCAAATTAATGAAAGATGTGTTTTAAATTTAGAAGCTCCTATTCAAAGAGTAACTTCATGGGATTTACCATTTCCACAATTTGCTTTAGAAAATTATTTTTTACCAAATAAAACAAGAATTAAAAACGCTGTAAAAAAGGTTTTGGAGTTTTAAATAAAGACAATGGCATTTAACATTTATGAATTTAAATTCCCTGATGTTGGGGAAGGAATAGCTGAAGGAAAATTAGTTGATTGGAAAATAGGTGTTGGAGACAATATTAAAATTGACCAAACTATTTGTTCTGTTGAAACTGATAAAGCAATTGTTGATATCCCAAGTCCAGTTTCTGGTAAAGTTGTTGAATTATTAAATAAAGTTGATGATACTTTAGTTGTTGGTAATATTATTTTAACAATTGATGTTGGAAATAATGATAAAACAATTCCGCAATCAAATAAAGAACATGAAATTGAAAAAGAAAAAATAATTTCCCAAACAAACTCAGATGAAAAAATAGTAAATAATGGTGAAAAATCCTATAAAATACAAGGATTATCTGAAATGGGAAAACCTCAAACAAAAAAAGAATTAAGCCAAATTACTCAAAAAGAAAAAGAAGAATCTACACCTAAAATCAAAAATCAAGATATTACTACAAATTCTGATAATATTAAAGCAATGTTAGCAGTTAGAAAATTTGCTAAAGATAATAATATTGATTTAGGATTAATAATTCCTAGTGGAAACCATGGACAAATTATAATGTCTGATTTAACAGGTTCAAATATTACTAAAAAACAAGAATTTATTACAGAAGAGAGAAAAATTGAATCCAATAAACCTGAACAAAATTTTTCACAAGATACTTTTGAAGATCCAAAACCAATAAATAAAAATATAAATAATGATGGACACAAATTTTCAAGTAATCAAGATTTAATTAGAGATGTTATTGCATCTCCAAATGTTCGTCAAATTGCTTTACAAAAAGGTATTGATATTACATCAATTTCAGGTTCAGGTGAAGGAGGGAGAATTATTTTAGAAGATTTAGAAAACACAACTAATAATAAAAAACAACCAACTGAAAAATCAGAAATTATTGAAAAATACATAGTTCCAATCGAAAAATCTGAGGATAAAATACAAAAAATTAATCAATCTCAAACTGATTCATTAAAACAAAATAATGTAGAAGACTTAGAAAATCACCACCTAAATAAAACGCCACAAAGTTTAACACTTCCTCACGACATATCAGTCCCTTATGATAATATTCGTTCAATTATTGCTAATAAAATGTCAGAGAGTTTACAAAATACTGCGCAACTAACATTATTTCAAAGTATATGTATTGATAATTTAGTTGAATTTAGAAATAAAGAAAAAGACTTACTAAAAGAGAAAGGAATCAAATTAACATATTTACCATTTTTTGTAAAAGCATTTATTGCTGCAGCAAAAGAATTTCCATACTTTAATGCAACAACAACTAAAGATTCAATAATTTTAAAATCTGAATATAATATTGGAATTGCAATGGATACACAAAGAGGATTATTAGTTCCTAATATTTTTAATGCTCAAAGTAAATCAATTATTCAAATTGCAAAAGACATTTCTCAATTATCTCAAAAAGGTAAAGAAAATAAAATTTCACTTGAAGATATGTCCAATGGAAGTTTTACAATAACTTCATTAGGTAAAAATGGTGGGAAATATTTTACACCAATATTAAATTATCCTCAAACTGGTATTTTAGGTATTGGAGAAATTTCAAAACAACCAATTGTTTCAGGTGATGAAATAATAATTGGAAATGTATTACATTTATCTTTAACTTTTGATCATAGAGCAATCGATGGAGCACAGGCTGCCAAATTTTTCGCAAAACTTTGTGAATTATTAAAAGATGTCGAATTATTATTAATGGAGGCTTAAAAAAACAATGGTAGTAGGAAGTTTAACTGTAGAATGTGATGTAGTTGTAATTGGTGCAGGTCCTGGAGGATATGTTGCAGCAATTAGAGCAGCTCAATTAGGAAAAGATGTAATTGTAGTTGAAAAAGAAAAAAAAGTTGGTGGAGTTTGTCTAAACAAAGGTTGTATCCCAACAAAAGCTGTAATTACATCTTCAAATTATTATAATGTGTTAACACAACTAGAACATATGGGAATTTCTGCTAAAGAAGTAAATGTTGACATTGATAAAATGCGTGACTGGAAAGATGGAATTGTTGATAAATTAGAAAAAGGAATTCGGGGATTATTTGATAGATATGGAATTGAATTAATTCAAGGAAATGCTAATTTTAAATCAAAAAATGAAATTGCTGTTTTTGGACAATCAGATGTAAATACAATTAAATTTAAATCTGCAATTATAGGAACTGGTTCAGTTCCAATTCAAATTCCAAATATTGAATTTGATAATAATAAAATTATAACCTCAGATGAAGTTTTCAAGCTTGAAGATATTCCTAAAAAATTAGTAATTATTGGAGGAGGAATTATTGGGACTGAAATGGGGACTGTTTATGGAAAATTAGGTTCAGAAGTTCATATTTTAGAAGGTGGGAGTAGATTAATTTCTCAATTAGATTCTGAAATTGTTGAAGTTGTTGCTAAAGAAATTTGTAAATTTAATGTAAATCCTCATTATAACTGTTTAGCAAAATCTGGTAAAGTTATTGATAATAAAGTAATTGTTGAATTTAGTGAACATGGAGATGATCAAACTATTGAATGTGATAAATTACTAGTTGTAGTTGGTAGAAAACCAAATACAAAAACGTTAAATTTAGAACAAATTGGTGTAGAAGTAGATCAAAGAGGATTTATTTGTGTAGATACTCAAATGAGAACAAACTTAGAACATATTTACGCAATTGGTGATGTTGTAGCAGGACCTATGCTTGCTCATAAAGCAACTAAAGAAGGAAAAATCGCAGCTGAAAACGCTTGTTCTAAAAATACTTTTATGGATAATAAAGTAATTCCTATGGTGGTATATAATGATCCTGAATTAGCATCAGTTGGTTTAACTAAAGAATGTGCTGAAAAAAAAGGATATGAAGTAATGAGTGATAAATTTCCATTCGCAGGTTTAGGTCGTGCAAGAATGTTTGAAAAAACAACTGGATTTGTAAAAATTATTTCAAATAAAAAAAATAATATGATTTTAGGAGTTCATATGGTGGGGCCAAATGTATCTGAATTTATTGGTGAAGCAACTCTAGCAATAGAAATGGGTGCAACAATTGATGATATTGCTCACATTATTCATCCACATCCAACAATTAGTGAAGGATTTGGTGAAGCAGCTGATGTTGCCCTTGGAAAATCTGTAAATATATTTTGTCCTCCTAAACACAAATAGTGTTTAGAGACAAAATACTCTAAAAATTACATTGTAATTTTTTATATTTTCTGTCCACCAAAAAATAATTAATTAAGTATTAAATATAAATAAAATAAATATAAAATAATTTCCTAAAGAAATTATTACTCTAAATTTTAAAAATAAAAATGTAAAATAAATATTAATAAATTAATTAAAATTTATTAATTTGGAAAATATTTTTTCCTTTTTTGTTAAAATTCTCTAAATTATCAATACTTGTATCTAAAATTCTATGAATTGCTTCAATTGAATTAAAAGCATTATGAGGTGTATAAATTACATTATCCATATCAAAAATTTTATGATCTCTAAATACTTGACAAACTTTATCTTTAGTTTTACTACAACTTAAAATTTCATCTTCATGTCCAATAAATTCTTCTCCCTCAATAACATCTAAACCAACACCACCTAATTTACCAGTTTTTAAAATATCATATAAAGCATCTGTATCAATTAATCCACCTCTTGCTGTATTAATTAATAAAGCTCCTTGCTTCATTTTATTTAAACGAGTTTTATTCATAAAATGATGAGTTGCCTTAAAATATGGCATATGTAATGATACAATATCACAAGTTTTTAAAATTTCATCAACTGAAGCATAATCAAAATGTAATAAACTTGATGTAAAACTATCTTGATGTAAATCAAATGCTTTAACATGCATTCCAAAACCTTTAGCAATCTTAATTGCATGTAATCCTATTCTTCCAGCTCCAATAACTCCAAAAGTTTTTCCCTTTAAATCAAAACCTTGTAAACCTTCAATTGAATAGTTACCTCTTTTTTCTCTTAAATAAGATAAATGAACTTTTCTAGCTAAATTTAAAATTAAAGCAAATGTGTGTTCAGCAACAGTATTTTCTCCATAAAAAGGAACATTACTTACACAAATTTTCTTTTCTGCGCAAAAGTTATAATCAATATGATCATATCCAGTAGATCTTGTTGCAATATGTTTTAATTTAGGTAATTGTTCAATAATATCTGAACTAACCTTAGAATAAATAAATACACTAATTGCATCAGCTGACTTAAATTTCTTAACATCTACATCTTGAATACATTCTTCAAAAAATTTTAACTTAAAACCTTTTAAATTTGCCTTTAAATACTTCTTATCACTTTCGTGAGCTTCAAAAAATACTATTTCTTTCATAATACTAAAATAATTTAATCATTTAAATAAAACATTTATCACTTAAACAATCAAATAATTAAAATCAACTATAAAATAATAATATATTAATGACTTATTCAGTTTTAAAATAAAAAAACGCCAAAAGTGGGATTTGAACCCACAATTCCAAAGGAACTAGTTTTCGAGACTAGCGCAATACCGGATTATGCGATTTTGGCAAAATATTAGTAATAATTTAAATTATTTAAAATAACTTATAAAATATTATTTTCTAAAATAAAACAACATAAATTATTCTTAAAAAAATTAAATTTTAACAAATATATTATTTTATATTTATTTGAAAATAAGGCTTAGATTGCCTTTAAATCTATATGCATGGGACTATGATTTCCACTGGAACATAAAAAAAGAATAAATGGACAAGTAAAAAGCAAATTAAGACAAAATGTTTAAACAATTTCCAAAAGGAGTAAAATTAAACGTTTTTTAGTCTAAGTTAAGTCTTGTTTAAACTTTGTCTAAATTAGACAAAATGGACAAAACCAATTAAAAATATTTTTTTAAATTAATTTACTCGTGTCTTAATGTCTAAATAAATGTATTTTAAATATTTACTAGTTTAAATTTAGACAAGACTTAGATTTAGACAAAATTAAAATTATTGGACAAGTTTCTTTAAAAATTTACTAAAAAAGCTAAAAACCATATAATTTTAAACTTAATTTCTAAATGACCATTATTGCTAAAACTTCGAGTGGAACTTATTAAAAATATTATTAAAATTTCCATAAGAAAAATACATAGTAAATATTTCTAGTCTAAAATTTAAATATAATCAAATATAAAATTTAAATAAAATAATATGTTAATAAGATAAAATAATTAAATTAAATATTTTAACAAAATTAAAACTATAATATCATCGAAACAAAATAATTTTTTAATATATAACTAAAAACTACTATTTAACATAAAAACTACTATTTAACATAAAAACTACTA
>AYRE01000001.1_pt1 | contig 82081 bp, 76 predicted proteins | sample 183791 | NCBI WGS metagenome assembly AYRE01 (sample SAMN02391470, study PRJNA226580) | bioreactor metagenome | isolation source: day 6 sample from continuous culture bioreactor with low C:N ratio... | place: Germany: Bremen | reverse complement strand
AATTTAAATTTTATTTATGATTAAACAAATTTTTAAAATACTTATTTTATTTGGTATTTTTATTTTATCATTATCTTTAGGTTTTTCTACTGAAATTTTAATAACTAATGATGAAACTGTATTTGTAACTAAAATTGATTCATCAAGAATAAGCCTTGAGGCAATTGGTGAATTAAATATTTTTAATCCAACTTTAAATAGTGATATTTATGAGTATTCTTTTGTTTTTAGAGATGATATTATTTTTAATATTTTTATTGATGATGATACTATTTTAACTTCAAGTTCTAAATTAGTTGGACGAGATATTTTAGCAAATTCTAGTAAGAAAATTAATTATAAATTAACGGGAGTTATTTCTAAAAATTCTTATAATGATTTTATTTCTAAAAATATTTCTCTTTTTGAATGGTATAAGTCTAATTCTTATTTTGATCCTTTAAAGTATGCATCTTTAAATAAATTAGATAGAGAAAATCAAAATTCAACTAATGTGTCTTATAGGAGAGTTTATGTTAAGACTTCAAATCCTACTGAGTTTAATGTAAATATTAATTATATTAATTTGTATAAAACAAATACAACTGATTTAAGTTTTAAGGATTCAGATAATTTATTAGATATTTTTAAGGGAGAAAATATTAAACCAAATCAAAATTTAATTTTTAAGTATGATGATAATTTTTCAGATGATTCAACTGTTTATTGGATTGAGTTTAAAGTTGTTACAAAACCAATTTTTAGTTCTGTGAGGGAGATTGTTTTTATTGAAAAATCTCCTGATGGTAATTCAGGTGGTTCAAATGGAGGTGGTAGGTTTGATTTGTTACAACCATTATTAATTTCAAAATTATCTAGTTTGGGGATTGTGCGTTATGGGGATGAGTTAGGAATTAATTTAATTATTCAAAATCCAAATAGTTTTGAGGTTAATGGTCTTAAGGTTTTTGATTCTTTTCCAACTTTTTTTGAGTTAGTTCAAAATCCTAGTTTGAATAATTTGATTTTTGATTTAGGGAATATTTTACCTTATGAGACTAAGGAGATAAATTATGATTTGGATTTTGTGACAAGAGTTGATGAGGATCTTATTTATTTTCCTTATGCAAAATTAAAGTATGATTTAGATGATGTTTCTTTTTCAAATTCTTTAAATTTAATTAATGATGTTGATGATTCTTCTAAAAAATTATTTATTGAGAAAAATATTAATTATGTTAATAATGAAACAACTGTTGTAACAATTGTTGTTAAAAATATTGGAACTGAAATTTTAGAGGATTTATTGATTACTGATTTTAATGATAATAATTTAAGTCAAAGATTCGAGTGGAAAATTCATAGGTTGGATATAAATTCACAGTGGGAGACGACTTATCAAATTAATTCTTCTAAATCTGATGTTTCTTTGCCTGAGGTTTATGGAGTTCCAGATACTAAAGTGTATAAAACTATTATTATTAATTCTGGAATTAAAAGTTCACCTATAAAATCTGAATTACAAACATTTCAAAAGATTTTAATTGGTTTAGGAATTACTTTGTTAATTATAGATATATTATTTTAATGAATAAATATTAATTATCAACAACAAAACTTTATAAAGTTAAATTAATTAAATTATTTTATTCAAAGGTTAATTAGTATTTTGAATATTAGAAGTTATGGTCTTGTAGCTTAGCCTGGATAGAGTAGTGGGTTTCGGCCCCACTGACCCGGGTTCGAATCCCGGCAAGATCTTTGCAGATTCTCTCAACGCCACCCCGAGAGAATCTGTATTTAAAAATAAAGAGTTATTTTGGTGGATTATTTTTCTTTACTATAAATTTCATTATTTCCAAAATTTATATTTTCAATTAAAAGTTTAATAAAATTTTTATGTTCTAAGAATTCTTTTCTTTCTTTTATAGCTTTTATTAATCCTTGACTTGTATTTAAATCTAAATTACTTTGATTTTCCATATAATAAGTTATATTATAAATTATATAAATGTATGATTGAATATTGAAACTATTTTATTTTTATTTTATTTTAAATAAACTACCTAAAAATGATAACCAATTTTGAAAAACTAAAAATTGAATTTTTAATTTAATGAAGGTTCATATTTCCGATTTTTTATTATCGTTTCAAAATTCTGATTTGATTTGGGTTATTATACCAATTTTTTTTATTGGAATTATTACAGATAAGTATCAAGAGGAGTATAAAACAAATGTTGGAAATGCAATTTCAAATGGAGCTTTAATTATTTTTTCAGGGTTTTCTTGGTTACAGCTAATTACTTCAAGAGGAATATTTTTTCCAACTGAAGTTACTTTGTCACAGGCTTTGTTATCTACTTTTGTAATTTTGTATGGATTAACTATAGTTTTGTCAGGATTTAATTTAGGAAAATTTGCAAAAAAGTATGGGAGAATTAGAGTAGTTACTTTTATGTTAATGTTTATTACAGTAATTATTCATATTCCTATTTTGTATAATTATGTGTCTGTGATTTTATTTGTTTTATTGTTTCCTTTTTATTATGCTTTTATTACTGAATTGATAAAAGTTATGCCTTCAATTAAGGGGAGAAAAAAAAAGGCTTTGAAGGTTAAGTATTATAATTATTCAAAAAATAATAATTATTTTGATATTTTTAGATCTAAAGTTAAAGAGTATTTGAAATAATTTTATCTTTTATTTATTTATTTATTTATTTATTTTTAATTTTTTAATTTTTTATTTATTATTGTTATTATCATTATTATAATTTAATTTTTTATTACAAATGTTTTTAATTGTTTATTTTTATTTTTATTTATACATTTTAATTGTGATAAAAATTTCATCAAATTTAGACAGATAAAAAACTAGGTTTTTTGGTGTAATTATCACATTTAATATAATTTAATACAATTTAATATGAAAATGGAGTCAGTTCAAAGTGATGGGAAATCTTTTTCATTAAAAGATCAGTTTTTTAATGAGGAAAAAGTAAAATATTTATCAAGTTTAATTTTAGGTGTTTATTCTGATTTTGATAAAGAAAATTTTGATAAAAAAGTAATGGTTGATTTATTAAGTTTGGAGTTAAAGGAGAGGATGTCTTTAATTACAAATGTTTTGTATGAATTTTTACCAAAGAGATTTAATACTGCTGTTGATATTATGGTTGATTCTTTGCCTGAAATTTTAGGAGAGGGTGGGAATGATGATTTTATTTTTGGAAGTTATTGTGAGTATGTTGAGAAATTTGGTTGTGTTGTTGAGAATTTGGATAAGAGTTTTTATGCGTTAGAGATGTTTTCGGAGTTTTTTTCAGGTGAATTTGCAATTAGGGAGTTTATTAATAAGTTTCCAGATGAAAGTTTTGAGTTTTTGGAGATGATGACTAAACATAAATATTTTATGTGTCGTCGTTTAGCTTCTGAGGGACTTCGTCCAAAACTTCCTTGGGCTAAAAAGATTAATTTTGATTATAAAAAAGGTGCTAGTTTATTAAATAATTTATTTTATGATTCTCAAAGAATTGTGACAAGATCTGTTGCTAATCATTTAAATGATATTTCAAAGTTTGATGAAGATTTTGTTTTGGATAAATTGAAAATGTTTAGTGATTTAGGGAAATGTTGTGATGTTGAATTTGATTATATTATTAATCATTCTTTAAGAGGATTAATTAAATCTGGGAATAAAAAAACAATGTTATTTTTAGGGTATAATCCTGAACCTAGAGTTTGTATTTTAAATTTTAATTTATTAAATAATTCAATTAAACTTGGAGAGTATATTGAATTTGATTTTGATATATTGTCTGAGTGTGATGAAAATTTAATTGTTGATTATAAAATAACTTATCCGACACCTACTGGAAGATTATCTTTTAAAGTATTTAAGATTAAAAAGTTTGGGATTAGTTGTGAAGATGGAAAAGTTAAACTTTCTAAAAAACATAAATTTGTATCGATGAGCACAAAAAAACTTTATGCTGGAGAGTATAAGTTAGAATTAATTATTAATGGAACTACATTTTTAGAAAGAGAGTTTGAATTATTTTTTTAATTTTATATTTTCAAAGTTCCATAATTTTTGAATTTTTTAATTCTTTTGAAATTTTAAATCCAAATTGAGTAAAAATATTTGATAAGTAATAATCATTTTTCATATTAATTTCTAATTTAGGTAATTTATTTTCGTTTGCTTCTTTTTCAATAATTTTTAAAATTTGAGTTTCGTATCCAATATTTTGAAATGCTTTTTGAATTTGAATTTCTTTAATGTATGTTAAATCTTTTTTGTATTGAATTTGAAAGTATCCAATAAATTCTCCTGATTCTTTTTCTTCTATTAATCTAATTTCGTTTAGTCTAAAGTTTGCTTTGAAAATTTCAGGTTTATATTCCATATTTTTTTCAATTAATTCTTTCATATTATTTTCGTATAATGTATAACAGAATTGAAAGTTTTCTTCTGTTGCTTTAATCATTCTAAAATTTACTTGCGGGTTATTTTCGTTATTCATATTATAGTTTATGGTTTTGATTTTATAAAAGTTTATAAATCTAAAAATCTTATCAATTTTTATTACAGCTAAAAAGCTCCAATATAGTCCAAATTAGTCTGACAAACTACTTGGGGAGCGGATTAGCACCCAGTGCTGTAACATTTTATTTCAATTTATTTTGGAATTATTCAAGAGGTATATATAAAAATGTTAGATATTAAACTTATTAGAGAAAACGCAGAAGCGGTTAAAAAGGATTTATTAAGAAGACCAAACTTTGATACAAGTGTTGTTGATAAGGTATTAGATGCTGATACTGTTTGGAGGGAAGCGAAGGGAGAGTTAGATAGATTAAAGGCTCAAAAGAATAAAGAGTCTAAGGCAATTGCGGAAGTTAAGAAGTCTGGTGGAGATATTAAAGCTCAAATTGCAAAAGTTAAGGAAGTGTCTGATGCTATTTCAGCAAAGGATAGTGAGTTAAAACAATTAGAGAATGCTCGTGATGAAATCATGTTTTTAATTCCAAATATTTTAGATCCTCAAGTTCCTACTGGTGAAGATGATGAAGAAAATTTACCAATTAGATTTAATTTAGAAAAACCTGAGTTTGATTTTGAAGTAAAGAATCATCAAGATTTATGTGAGTTAAATGATTGGTATGATATGGAAAAAGCTGCAGAAGTTTCTGGAAGTAGATTTTATTATACAAAGAATGAATTAGTGTTATTAGAATTTGCTTTATACAATTTTGTTATGAATAAGTTAAATGGTAAAGGTTATTCACCAATTATGACTCCTCCAATGTTAAAGAGAGAAGTTTTGAATATGAGTGTTCCTTTAGAGGATTTTAAGGAAGCGATTTATAAAATTCAAGATGAGGATTTATATTTAATTGCAACTAGTGAACATACTTTAGCTGCTTTACATATTAATGATACAATAAATCATAAAGATTTACCTATTAGATATGCTGGTTTTTCAAATTGTTTTAGAAAGGAGGCTGGAGTTACTAAGGATAGTAAGGGAATTTTTAGAGTTCATAATTTTAATAAGATTGAGCAATTTTTCTTTTGTAAACCTGAGGATTCAGATAAGTTACATGATGAGATTACTGCTAATGCGGAAGAAATTTTTAAGGAATTAGAAATTCATTATCAAGTTGTAGATATTTGTTCTGGTGATATGGGTGGGATGGCAACTAGAAAGTTTGATATTGAAGCTTGGTTGCCTTCTCAAAATAAGTATAGAGAAATGGTTTCTGCTAGTAATTATAGAGATTTTGGTGCGAGAAGATTAAATTGTAAGTATCAAACTGAGAATGGAACTACTGAATTAGTTCATACTGGAAATTCAACTGCTATTGCTTTAACTAGATGTATGATTGCAATTTTAGAGCAACATCAAACTAGTGATGGAAATGTTAGAGTTCCAAAGGCTTTACAACCTTATTTAGGTGGTAGAGAATTTTTAAAATAATTAAATATTTGATTTAATTATTTTTATTTTTCATGTTTTCGAACATGTTTTGAAACGGATGCTTTTTGTCCAGAGCACTCACTTTTTTAGAATCGCGTAAACGTTGACTTTAATCGCGATTCAAAAAGTAAGCACTCTGAACAAAAATCCTCCTAAGTTCATCGTTTTTGGTTTTATTATTTTGTTTTTAATATTAATCCATTAATATTTTTGCAGAAATGTTTATATTCTTATTTTAATTATTTATTTTTATGGAAAATAATTTAGTTCATTTAAGAAATATTATGATGATTTTAAAGGAGTCCGATGAAGTTTTATCTATGGATTCTTTGAAGTCTTTAGTTTTTGAGAAGTTTGGGGGGGATGTTGTTTTTAATAATTGTTCAGGTAAAACTTTTTCTTATGATGAAGTTATTTCTTTTATGACTGAGAAAGGGAAAATTGAAATTATTGATGGGAATGTAATTTTACACGGATGTAATTGTTCTCATAAATAATTTTTAAATTATTTTTGAAATCAAATATTTAATTTAAATTATTTATTTAAAATTAGTGGTGGTGGTGTTCATGTTCATCTAAATCGGATTCTTCTTTAGTTTTATGAATTGTTCCGTCTTTGTGTTCAGGGTCGGCATAAATTGAGTATAATTTTAAATTTTCTGTTTCTGATGTATTTTTTACAAAGTGTTCATTTCCACCAGGGATAATTACAATGTCATCATCTTTTAAATTATATTCTTCATTTCCAACTTTAACATAAGCTTCACCATGTTCAACTCTAATGAATTGGTCAATGTGGTCATGAGTTTCTAAGTCTATTTCTTCATTAGGTTTTAAGTTCATTACTACTAGTTGTATTTTTGCACCTGTGAATAATACTTTTCTATAATTTTCATTATCTAATGTTTCTTGTTCTATGTTTGTTTTATATCCAACCATATTTGTAGATATATTCAAATATTTATAAACTTAAAGAACTTATGAAAAAAATGTTTTTTTTTGAACATATGAGGTTTAATATTTTTATTTTAGATATTATCTTATAATGTCTATTAAAATTTATAAATATGTATTGTTGAAATTATTTATGTTTTATTTAAAATTGAAATCTGGTATTTCTCCAGTTGTAGCGACTGCTTTATTGCTTGTTGTGGCTGTGGTGTCAGTTGTAGGTTTTCAAGGTTGGTTTTCTGATTTTAGTTCAAAAGTTTTAGTTGATGTTGAAGAGGATTCTAGTTCTAGTTTTAATTCTGTTAAAGTTGAGGGGATTATTAATGATGTTTTATATTTAAATTCTAAAGGAAATAGTGAGTTAAGTTTATTGTCTGTTATTGATTCTAATGGAGCTCTTCAGTGTAGTTTTTCTGGTACTGATGAAGTTAATAATAGTGGACTTGTAGGGCATTGGAAGTTTGATGATGAATCTTCAATTATTTCTGATTATTCAGGTAATGGTAATGATGGGAAACTTTATGGGGATTCTCTTTTAATTTTAGATTTTGATGATGGGACTGCTAATGATAAAACTAGTTATTTAGTTAATGGACAAGTTAATAATGCTTTAATTGATAGTAGTGATTGTGTTAGTGGGTCTTGTGTATCATTTGATGGGTTTAATGATTCAGTTGATTTCACAGGTTATTTTGATGAGTTAGATTTATCTGGAAAAGGAGAATTTTCGATTTCTTATTGGGTTAAATTTAATGAGTTTGGTACTGGAAATATAATTTCAAATGGGCGTGAGTGGTCTGATACAGGATATATTATTTCCTTTAATAATAATAAAAAGTTTACATTTATGATTGGAAATGATACAATACATCATAAGTTTGATACTAATTATATTTTACCTAATGGAACTTGGAATAATTATGTTTTTACTTTTGATAATGGAACACTTTCTTTTTTTGTTGATGGAGTTTTACATAGCAATTATTTAACTAATTTTACACATTATTCTCCAGATAGTTATCCTATGAGAATTGGAGCTCATGGGACTTCCACTAATTCTTTAAATGGTTCTATTGATGAGTTTGGATTGTATTCTAAGGCTTTGTCGCAAAGTGAGATTACCTCAATGTATAATAGTCGAAAAGTTGGTTTTGTGGAGTTTACAAATAGTGGTCTTGAGTTTGATGGTGTTGATGATTATGTTGAGATTATCGGTTCTGAAAATATGGATTTTAGTTCTAATTATTCTATCATGATTAGTTATAAAAATAAAAATTTGAAATCTTCTAGTACTTTAGTTTCTAAAACTTATACTAATGATTCTGTTTCAAATTTAAAAAATACTTCTTTTGCTTTAGATATTTTAGATAGTGAACCTAGATTTTTTATGTATAGTTCTGATGATTTAAAACCATATGGTAACTTATATCATGGGCAAAAAAAAGTTTTTTCAGATAATAAAAATAGTTATACTGTAGTTAGTTATGATCCATCTGTTGGTATGAATATGTTTTATGATGGAGAGTTTATTGATTTTTATAGTAAGTATAATTTAAGTTATATTTCTAATATTGAGACTGTTAAGTTTGGAGCTAGACTTGTTGGAGATAGTAGATTTTTTCAAGGAGAAATTGATGAAATTAGAATTTATGAAAAGATTTTAAATATTAGTGAGGTTAATTTATTATCTAGTCCAAGTTTAGATTTATTTGAGAATTTAAATAAAATTGATTTATCTTCTTGTAATTTAGATAAGGGAAATAAATATGGTGTTGTTGGATTTTCTGGAAATAATAAAATTGATGTTGAAGTTATAGCTAAATAATTATTTTATTTTTATTTGTTTAAAGTTTCTTTTTTAAACTTTAATTTTAAATAGTTGTTTTTTCTTTAGTATTTTATGAAACAAATAAATAATTTTATGAATTTTGGAGTTATAAGTTTTGGTTTGAGTTCATTTGTTTTTGCAGATGGTAATTATGGTTATGGTATGATGGGTGGTGGAACTTGTCTTAGTGGAGGAATTGGGTTTTTTGAGTTAGTTGTAGTTATTTTATTGGTTGCAATTTTATATGTTTTAATTAATGATAAAAAAAATAATAAATCTAAAAAACAATAATAAATATATTTAAAAAATAATTTTTTTCCTTTCTTTTTCTTTATTTTATAATATTCTTAAATTATATTTATGGTACTGATATAATTATATTAATTTTATCCGTAGTTGATTTTGTTTATAAATAATAAGTCCTTATATTTTTTATCAGCACTGCTGTTGATATAAATAAAATGGAAAATATGAATCAAAAATTTTTGAAAAAGATTGCACATTTTCAAGTTAAAAATCCAATCATTACAATTTTTATGTTATTTTTTTTAACTATAATTATTTGGGGAGGGATTTCTAAAGTTGAAACTGTTGCATCATTAGAACTTATGATGCCAAAGTCAGTTTCAGAAATTTCTACTTTTAATGATTTACGAGATTCAGGTTTAGGTCAAGATATGATTGCTATTGTTTTAAGGGTTGATTCAAATTCTTTTATTGAGGATTCAATTAATAATATTGATGATATTAGAGTTGAAAATTATATTAGTTCTTTGTCTTCTGTTTTAGCTCGTGAGTCAGGTGTTTTGGCAATTAATTCTTTTGTTGGTTTGCCAGAAGATATGAAAAAGGATTTTATTAGTTCTGATTTAAGGTCAACTTATATTTTAATTAATACTGATTTAGCAACGGATGATTTTAGAATGAATTTATTGGTTAATAGAATTAATGGTGTCTTACTTGATTTTGAATCTTTGTCTGGAGTTAGTTATGAATTAACTGGGACTCCAATTGTTCAACAAAAATTAGGACAGTTAATTAATTTAGATAGAGCGAATACACAATGGATTTCAACACTTATGGTGTTTATAATTACAGCTTTAATATTTAGATCTATTTTGTCTGCTATTGTTCCAATTATTGTGGTTTTTGCATCTGTAAATTGGTTATATGGGACAATGGGTTATACAGGTTTACCTATTTCTACTCTTGCTGGTGGAGTTGCTGCGATGGTTATTGGTATTGGTATTGATTTTGCAATTCATATTATTAATAAGTTTAAGTTTGAGAGAAAAAATGGTTTAAGTATTTTGGAGTCTGTTGAACTTGCGGTTGTTCATACTGGTTCTGCTTTGGGAACTACTTCGCTTACCACTATGGCTGCATTTTTAGCATTTATGGTTGGAGTTATGCCTGAGATGGGGAGGTTTGGAATTTTAATGGCAATTGGAATTTTTTATTCTCTTGTATTTTCAATATTTGGGTTACCTGCTTTATTGGTTATTGAGGAGAGAATAATTTATTTTGTGAAAAGTAAATTTAGTTTTGGAATTGAAAATGAGTTTGTTTTAGATGAGGTGAAAAAATGAGTCTTGAGAAAGTAAGTGAATTTATTGTAAATTTACAAATTAAAAACCCTAAAAAGTTTATTTGGTTTTTTGTGGTTTTAAATTTATTATTAATTCCAGGAATTTTTAATTTGGTTAATAATGTTGAACCTTCTTTGGAGAAAGTTTTACCTCAGAATATTGATGAGATTAAAACTTTAAATTATATGAGGTCAGAGTTTTCTTCTGATGTTTTGTATTTAGTTGTATCTACTGAGAACCCTCTTTATGATATTCGTGATTTAAGTTATTTAAATTATTTAAATGTTTTATCTTCAAAACTTGAGTTACATGAAAATATTGTTTCAGTTATGGGAATTAATGATTTTATTAGTTTGGATTTAAGTAATGAAAAATTAGATTTAGCTTTTGAGAAAAAGAAGGATTATGTGTCTGATTTGATTAATTCTGATTATAGTTTTTCAGTTTTGATGGTTAGAACTAACACTGGTTCAAATTCTGGTTTAATTGATGAGGTTATTGGTGCGATAAATTATGAAGTTGAATTACTTGAGGAATTTAATCCTGGAACAAAAGTTTATGTTACTGGATTTTCAGCTATTGATAAGAAAACTTTTTCAGTTATTATGTCTGATTTTTTAGTTATTACTTTTATTTCAATGGCGGCAATTATGGTGATTGTGTATTTTGCTTTTGGAAGTTTTGGAAAAGGAATGTTACCTATGATTGTTGTGATGAATGCTTTGGTTATGACTATGGGAATTGTTGGATATTTAGGTTTTACAATTACTGTTGTTAGTATGGTTTCAGCTGCAATGATTATGGGGCTTGGAATTGATTTTGGTATTCATCAAGTTTATTCTTATTTTGAGGAGCGAAAAAAAAAGTCTAAAAAGGATAGTTTGAGAATTGTGATGAAGGAGTTATTAAGGGCAATGCTTGGAGCTTCACTTACTACGATGGCTGGATTTTTAGCGTTATTGTTTGGTGTTCTTCCTGCGATGAAGACACTTGGAATGATTTTAGCGATTGGTATTTTTACCACATTAATTGGGGCAATTTTTTTGTTACCAGTTATTATTTATTTATATGATAGTGAGAAATTGAAAAAATGAAATTAATTAAATTATTATTAGGATTTGTAGTAGTATTGGTTTTGGGGCAAGCTGGTTTTTCTAGTTTGGATTTAAGAAATGTTCAGTTTGATCCAGCAATTGTTGGGGCGGGAGATGAGGTTGATATTGTTGTTGAGTATTCGTCTTCTGGATTTGAGGGTTCAAAATATATTGGAGATTCAGATTATACTTTTGGAGTTAAGTTATTGTCAGATGATGATTTGACTAGAAAGTATGTTGAGGTTTTGGATACTTTTGGAGATGATTTGAAGGGGTCAGTTTTAGATGGAATTTTGTATAATAAAGTTTTCAAGGTGAAGGTTAAACCTGATGCGCCGAAAGGCAGTTATGAGTTTAAGTTAGTTGGGAGTTGGTATAAAAATGGAATTGCTACTGGGGCTGATATTTCTGAAAAAATTATTATGGATGTTAAAAGGGAGGGAATTATTTTAGATGTTTCTAATATTTTAACAACTCCTACTCAAGTTAGACCAGGTGATAAGTTTGTTGAGGTTAATACAAATTTTGAGAATGTTGGTTTTAAGACTGCAAAGTCTGTGAAGATTGAGTTGTTTATTGATTCAGAATTTATTGATGCTAGTTATTCAAATAATAATAGAGTTTGGATTGGTAAGTTAGCTCAAGATGAAACTAAGACAGTTAGTTTTAATTTAAATTTAGATGATTATACACCTTATGGGATTTATGATTTAGTGTATAAAATTTCTTATTTGGATGAGGATGATAATTCTTATAGTAAGGAAATTTCAGTTCCATTTTTTGTAAAGCCTAGAGGATTTTTAGAGATTGAGTCAGTTACTGGGAGCGGTTTAGCTGGTGAGAGTAGTAGGCTTGAAATTGTTGTGAAAAATACTGGGTCTCAAAGTGCTGAGGCTGTAGATGTTAGAGTTTTAGTTGAGGGGTCACAACCTTTTGAGTTTGATGTAAGAAATTCTTATGTTGGGGAACTTGAAGCTGGAGAGTCTGGTAAAGCAATTTTTAATTTTGATATTTTATCAAAGGCAGATGTTAAGGAACATGATTTTAAGTTAGTGATTCGTTCAAAGGGAGATTCTGATGAGGGGGATGAGAATATTTATACTTATTCAAGAAATGCTAAGTTTGATGTTGTTGGAGTTGCAACAAATAAATTTGTTTGGGTTGGTTCAGCTGGTTTAGTATTGTTGCTAGTTGTTTTAGTGTTTAGAGGTAGAAAAAAATGAATATGTCAGTAGAAGATTGGATTAAAGTAATAGCTGGAACTTTTGTTTTTACAACAAGTTTATTAGGATATTTACATCATCCTTATTGGTTATTTTTTACAATGTTTGTTGGATTAAATTTGTTTCAATTTGGGTTTACTAAGTTTTGTCCTTTGAAATTGGTTTTACAAAAAATAGTTAAATAACTATTTTTTAAATTTATTATGAGGTTCAAAATAAAAAATGGTGAATTTTGCTTGTAAGGATGTAGATATTTTGAATGTGGTTAAATGTTCTTTAGGTTTGTCTAAGGGTGAAGTTAGTATTTTAAAATATTTTGCGAAAAATGCTGGACTTTTTTATTCTACTGATGAGGTTTCTAAAAAATTAAAGTTTGAACAGTCAACAGTTCAAAAGTGTGTTAAAAAGTTATATGATTTAGATATTTTAATTAAAAAACAAAGAAATCTTGAGGGAGGAGGTTATGAGTTTGAGTATTGTTCTATTGAGGTTGATAAGATTAGAAAAATTATTTTAGGAAATATTAATTCTTGGGTCTTAAAAATTGAGAAAGAATTGTGTAATTTTTAATAATTATTTTAATAATTATTTTTATTTTTTTATACCAAATTATATAAATGTAAAAAAACATAATTCTCTATGAATTTAGAAAAAATAATTAGTAAAAATAAAACAAATTTTAAAGCTTTAGCTTTAACTACAGTAATTTTATTAACTTCAAATGTTATTTCTTATTATGTTGAAAAATCAAAATTAGATTTTTATAATTGCACATTAACAAATAATAAATTAATTGATTATAATACTCAACCAATTATTCATAAATTTTTCAAGTATGGTGCAAAAATTGCAGTAGAACAAAGATTTGATAAATTTGATTGTGAAAATAAACTTTTTAAAATAGAAAATTAAAAATAATTAATTAAATTAAATGTCTTGTTTATTTGAAACATTTTTAATTATTTTTCCATCTTTAAGTTCAATAACTTTACTAGCATATTTTTTAGCAAGTTTTAAATCGTGAGTAATCATAATAATAGTTTTTCTTTCTTTTTTCCAAAGATTTGTTAAAATTTCTAATACTTCAGTCCCTGTTACTGAATCTAAGGCTCCAGTTGGTTCATCTGCTAAGATAATTTCTGGATTTGCGGCAAGACATCGAGCAATGGATACTCTTTGTTGTTGACCTCCAGATAATTGTTTTGGGTAATGATGATGTTTAGTTGCTAAACCAACAGATTTTAAAACTTCGGTCACTCTTTGGTCTGCAGTATCATCATCCATTTCTTGAAGTTCAAGAGGTAATTTAACATTTTTAAAAGTTGAAAGTGTTGGTAATAAATTGTATTGTTGAAAAATAAATCCAACACTTTTTCCTCTTAATGTTGATAAGTCTGATTCAGTTAACTTTGAAATATCTTGTCCTTTTAAATAAATTTCTCCAATACTTGGAGTATCCAGACATCCAACTAAATTCATCATAGTTGATTTTCCACTTCCTGAACTTCCAATAATTGCAACAAATTCACCTTCAAAAATTTCAACTGAGACTCCACTTAAAGCGGGCACTTGTACTTCACCCATTTGATAAATTTTTGAAACATTTTGAAGTTTTACAATTGGTTTATCATTATTGATATTTGATTTGATTTTTTTATTTTTAATTTTACTTTCCATTCTATTCAGACCTCAAAGCATCAACTGGTGATAATTTACTTGCGTTAATTGCCGGGATTAATCCACTAATCATTCCAATAATAATTGAAATAGATACAACTAATATAATATTTGAAGCAGTTAAAACTACAGGCATTCCTGCAACTGATAATAATAAAATCATTAAATATCCTAAAATAGCTCCAAGTATTCCTCCAACAAAACCAATTAAACCTGAATTAAAAATAAATATCATTAAAATATCTTTATTTCTAGCTCCAATTGATTTCATAATTCCAATTTCTTTTGTTTTTTCTAAAACTGATGTGAACATTGTATTTGCAACTCCAACTGCACCAACTAATAAACTAACTCCGGCAATAGCTGCTAGAAAACTTGTCATAGTTGTAATTAATTCTTGCCTCATTTCGGCAAGTGCTGCGTTTGATGAAATTGTAAAGTCTTTTGTGTTTAAGTCAACATGTCTAGACATCATTAATTTTTTTTCAATTAATTCAATAGTTTCATCTAATTTTTCTTCATCTTTAATTTTGATATTGATAGCATCATATTCATTTTTAACTTTATCTTCTAAAACTTGATATGCTGTATCTAATGGCATAATTACTGAGTTTCCTCCACCATCTAATATTCCTACAACTCTAAATGCTTTATCTTGAATTGTTAAAATTTGATTTAAACTAAGTTCTCTTTCAAAATATTCTTCAGATAATTTGTCTCCAATAATAATTACATTTGAATCACTTCCAGTAAGGACTCTTCCATCTTTTAAATCCGTAGTTGAAAATTCTTTATATACAGCACCATCAACACCACTAACTGAAACTGATCCTGATTCTCCTTGATAATAAATATCAACTGAACCGGAGATTGTTGGATTTAATTCAATTATATCAACAATTCCATTCAATGTTTGATAATCATTTCTTGTAATTAACATTTCTTCTGCTGTTGCTGCTGAGCTTGATTCACTACTTCCACCACCTCTACTAAATTTGGCACTTGAAACTCCGGCTGTAAGAGTTAAAATGTCTCCTCCTGTATCTTCAAATTGTGATGTAATTTCAGCTTCCATTCCATCTCCAATTGCTAGGATTGAAACTACTGATGCTACACCTAAAACTATTCCAATAATTGTCAGCCAACTTCTAAGTCTTGAGTGTAGCACCATGTTTAGCGCCATTTGAAATGATTTTTGTATTTTCATTTGTTTTTATTTATGAGTTTTATTTTTTGATTTTCTATATGTTCTAAATCCGTAAATTCCTACAATTAAAAGTATAATCGTAATTCCCGCATATTTTAAATATGTTCCAACTGTTGAAAGACCTCCTGAAACATTTTTCATACTTCCTCCTCTTTGATTTGAACCATCACGAACATCACTTTTAACCAAAGTTTCACTAGATCCCATTTGTGACATTTGATCAAATGAAATTGTTTTAGTTTGAGTTAACCTCTCACCCATAGTATTCGTATAATCAATAACTACTTCTAAATCTTTAGCATTTTGTTGACTTGAAATAGGAAAACTTACTGTTGTATAATCTCCTTTATTTAAATTTCCAATAATTTGTGAATTTGCTCCTAAAATTTGCCATCCTGTTTGGGATGGAATTTTTACTGTAACTGAATCTGCTGTATTTGATCCAATGTTTGAAATTGTAAAAGATTTTTCAGATTGTGTTTCTTGTGTGAATACAACTTCAAAATCCGTTCCCCCACCAACATAAATACCTGCGATAGTTTCAATTTCTGAAATAGTATTTGCTAAAATATTTTCATAATTTAATTTTAATTTTAATTGATATAAATCTGCATTTGCGTTTGAACTTGCAATTACGTTGTATGATAATTCGATTTTTTCTCCAACTGGAATTGATTTAACATATCTTGAATTGTCTGATCCAACTGGTAAAATAATACCTTCTGGATTTGTCCAACTAAAACTTAAATCTTTTAATTCAGAACTTCCAACATTATTAATTACAAATTTAATTGTTTCTTGTTTTCCAGGAATTAATACTGTTTTGTCAATATATACAATTTCAGCTGATTCTTTTGTTTTAATATCAACCATAATAATTTCTTCTTGAATAATATTTGGTGAACTTTTTTGGTATATATTTAATTTAACTGGATATTCACCTGCGGAAATTTCACTGTTTGCTCTTAGTTTAAATTTTATAATTTGAATATTTGTTCCATCATTTTTTGTTGTTTGTAATGCTCCAATTTCTTCAATATTGTCTGAAATTAATTCAAATGGGTATTGTTCTTCTAATTCTATTACTACATTATTTGCAACTTGATATCCCCAATTTTCGATTCCAATTCTTAGTTCTACAATGTCTCCTGCAATTACTTGACTTGGATTTTGATTAACTAGGCTTGCTCTTACATCTGTAAATGATGATTCTGCACTAAATCCAAAATTTAGTGATAATATCATTAATGTTATTATTGTTAATATTTTTTTTATCATTTTTTAATTTAATTATATATTTGTTATTTTTATCTTCTCTTTTGATTTGATTTCATTAATTCAAGTTCTTTTAAAACTTCATCTTTTGAAATTTCTTCGTTATTATATTTATCTAATAATTCTGGATTTCTACTTTCTAAAAGTATAATTGTTCTTTCATCAAGTTCTTGATTTATTTTTTGATTTTCAATTTTAATATCTTTAATATTTTCATCTTTTTTAATATCAATATTTTGAGTTAATTTTTCTTTTTGTAAAATTTGGGCATCTTGATTACTACAACCTGAAAATATGATCGTTGTAAGTAGACAAATTGTAAGTATTATTTTTGTAATATTTTTTTTAATTATCATTTTAATTTATTGATTTTATAATCAGTAAATTAATTAATTTTTATTTATTTATATATAAAAAGAATAAATAGTATATACTATTAGTCCACAAATTCTACGGGAGTTACAAGTATTTATATTAAAGGTTACAAATTGAAACTTTTAGAATATGTGGACTAATGATACATTTGCTTTATAAAGTTTTTATTTTTAATATTATTTATGATTAATAGGTTTCAAATGGGATTTTCGTATGTTGAAATATTTTCAATTATTGTTGTTTTATTATCTTGTTTTTTTATTTATTTCAAAACAAAGGAAATTTATGATTTAACATCACATAAGGGGATTGGATATTTTAGAAAAGCCTTTTTATTTTTTGGGTTTTCTGCTGTAATTTTATCCTTGTTTAGTTTTATTGGTTCAGTTGGTTTTGAGTTTAGGTTTTTTTTTAGATTTATTATTTTGTTTCAATTAATTGGAATTTTATATTTTTTATTTTCTTTATTTTATAAAAAATTGAAGTATGAGTGGATTATTTATTTATTTACATTGTTTGTATTATTGAGTTCTTTTATGTTTAGGTCTAAATATGTTTTAGGATTTTTAGTTTTTTTTATTTTTAGTGTAGTTGGTGTTGTTTCAATTTATAATTATTTGTATAAAAAAAAGTCAAGTAAAATTAATTCAAATATTTATTTTATTTATAGTTTATTGTTTGTATTTTGGGGTTTAAGGTTTCTTCTTTTTATTTTTGATTTAACTCTTTATTTTGAAAGAGAATTTTATCATATTATGATGGCGGTTGTATTTATGTATATTGGATTTATAGTTAATGATAAATTAACTTTGAGGAAAAAATAAAATGGTTGTTAAACGTGAGAGACTTGAGGTGATTTATGATATTTTAAAAATTATTCAAGATAATAATAATTCTATTAAACCCACACCATTATTACGTTTTTCAAATTTGAGTTTTAATTCTTTTTCTATTTATGAAAAGGATTTAATTAAAAAAGATTTTATTCGATTGTGTGAGGATAAAAAAGGAAAAAAGTATTATACTTTAACTGATAAAGGTTTTATATATTTAGATAAATATTCTATGATTAAAAATTTTATTTCTGAGTTTGATTTATGATAATTTATTTTTTATTTTCTCTTTTTTTTATTTTTAATGTATTCTATTTTTCTTTTTATTTAGTTATGGTATAGACTTATAATATTTAAAATTTATTTTTAGTTTATGGATAAAATTTTTGAAAAAGATTTAGGAGTTTTTTTAGGTTTAGGTGTTGGAGTTGGAGTAGCTTTGGGAACAAGTTTTGGTGTTGTATTTGATAATGTTGGTTTAGGTATTAGTTTTGGAATTAGTTTTGGTGTAACTTTTGGTTTTATTATTGCTTTAATTAAAAATCATGAAACTTTAGATAAAGAATTAAAAAATAAAAAGTTGAAAAAGTAATTTATCTTATTATATTTTAATATTATATTTCAATACTATATTTTATAAAGTTTTGATTATTTATTTATTTATGAGTGAGTCTGAATGTAAAAAACAATTATGTCCTATTAAGGAAGTTATGGATTTTTTAGGTCAAAAGTGGACTCTTATTATTTTATATAATTTAAGTAAAGTTGAATCTATGAGGTTTAACGAAATTTCTGAAAATTTAGGTGTAAGTCCTAGAACTTTAACTAAAAGATTAGGAGAACTTTGTGATAAAGGTTTAGTTAATAAAAAAAAGTTTAATACAATTCCTCCTAGAGTTGATTATTCTTTAACTGAAAAAGGAAAAAGTTTAGTTAAATCTTTTAGTGAATTAAATGATTGGGCAATTAAGAATTTTATTTAATTTTTAATTTTTTTATTTATGTATTTTTGAAAAATTAATAAATTAAAAATTTAAACATATTTAACAATGAAGAGATCTTTAGTTGAAATTACTTCTCCAGCCATTGATAAAATATCTTTTACACCTTTTTCACTAATTTCTTGGTTGTGCATTTGGTTAAACATTATTTCTTCGAATTTTTGTTCTCCAAAAAAGTTTAGTGTGTCAATTTGGTTTACAAATCCTAGTGATGCTGTTTTAAATTGTTTTCCTTGTTTTACTAAAATTCCTTTATTTGCTAAACTATCACAAACTCTTAAAATTTCGTTAAACATTACATTTGTTTTAATTAATAGTTCTGCTGGGTTGAAAATTTCAGGTAGTTCTAAAATTGTTTTTATTAATTTTAATTCTGTGTCTGTTAATTCTTCAACATTAATATTTGCTGGTAATCCTTTAAATGGATAAATTTCTTTTACAATAATTTTAGATACTCTATCAAATAAAATACTTACTTCTTTCCCTGATTTTGTTTTAACTTTAGCAAGAGTTGCTGGAATCATGTGAGTTTTTAGGCTTGGGTTTTTTTGCATTTTTTGAGCTTCAAGGCAAGTTACTTGTGGGGCAATAAATTGGTAGAATTTTCCGTCAGATTTTGCAGGTTGTGGTTTTTGACTTGAAGTTGGAATTGGTCTTTTTGCCTCATAATCTGCTTTCATTTGTGCTTGTCTTGCTGCAGCGTTATCTTTTGCTGTAGGTCCTGGTCCATGAGCGTTTGGATTGATACTCATTGAGTTGTGTGTTTGTCTTGGTGGCTCAACTTTATCAACTCTATTTTTTGTGTGAGTTGCATGATTTTGTTGCCTGTTTGGATCGTGAGGTCTTTGAGCTTGCATTGGTTCTCCTGTTACTTGATTTCTTTGAGGAACTTGGTCAGCAATTGGTTGAGATTGTTTTTGAGTAGGTTGTCTTGGTTTTGTTGCGTATTTTTCATCTGCTTCATAACTCATTGTAACATCTACTGATTCTCCACCGTGTTTTGTAATTCTTGGTCTTACATTTAATTTTAGTGGAATATCAATTACTCCAGTTAGTAGACAACTTCCAATGTTTAATTTTTGAATTTCTTCTTCTGAGTCACTTCCGATTCCTTCACTTGATTGGATTACGGATTTCAGATCGTTTGGATTTGTCATTTTTAGTAGAATTTGTGTTGTGCATTGTGATACTACATTTTTATCTACTTTTGCAGGTCTTTGTGAAATTAGACATAATCCTAGTCCGAATTTACGCCCTTCTCCTGCGATTGTTCTAATAACTTTTGATGCTTTTTTCTCTCCTAAACTTCTTTCTGGACAGAAATTGTGGCATTCTTCAAGCACAAGTAAAAATGGTGGAATTTCGTCTTTTTTTCTTGCTTCGAAAAGATTGTTTAGTAATCCAGCTACAAATGTTTCAGAAACAAATGGGTCAACTCCTTTTAGTGAAATAATTGAAGTTTGTTGAAATTTTACAATTTCAGTTAGTGGAACTGGATTGTCTGAATATAATTTTAATTTTTTAAGTTGTTCTAGTTGGGAAATTAATGACCATTTAGCATTTGATTCTTCAGCTGACACATTAAAGATTATTTCATCAATGTCAATTCTTCCAGTATTTGAGTTTGCTAAAACATTAAATATAATATTTTGTTGCGCTGGTGATAATTTTTGTGGCATTGAGTCAACTAATCCTTGAGGAGTTAACATATTAATGTCTAAATCAATTGGTTGGGCTTGAGGGTTTAAGTCTGGGGCTGGAGAGTATTCTTTTACTCTTCCTAAAAATCCTTCTGGCTTTAGCCCAAATTTTTCTAATCTTTTAACGTCTCTAGGTTCTGAGTTTGGATATTTTAAACTAGAGTATTCATTGTGTGGATCTAAAATTAAAATTGGGATGTTTTTTTTCATTACTTCTTCTAAAATTACTCCTACTGTATATGATTTTCCAGCACCGGATTTTGCTAAGATTGCAATGTGTTTTGTGATGGCTTTTTTTAGGTCTAGGTGGATTTTTAAGTTTGGGTGGTGTTCAATTACCCCTATGAAATTTTTATCGTCTGTGTTTAGACCGATTGTGTTTTCGATGAATTCATCTGTTGCTAATTGGATGTTTGCGTCGTGTTCAAATGGTGTTCTGATATTTTTTAAAACTCCAGAATCACGATAACCAATTACTTTACAATCTCCAATTAAAATTTGTCTATCTCTTGTAATATTTGTTACTTGACATAAAACTCCTCCATTATCTTGATGTGTTACTTCTAAAAAGTCGAAAGTTTTAACATCTCCTTCAATATCAATTTTAAATTTATAAATATTTGATTTACCGTAAAGAGAAGCTAATTTGTTATTATTGTTATCCATATTATTTCTAGAATAAATATCGAGTTTTGGTTTTAAGTATTCTTGTTGTCTAAAGTGGTGGGGATAAGGATGTGATTATATTATATGTAGCCATCTTTAATTTCATCGTAGTTTTTTAATAATTGTTCAATTTTTTCTTCAATGTTACCTGCGTTTAATTTGAAATTTGTTTTTTGTTCCCATAGGGCTTTTTTATTAAATTTGTGAAGAGTTGAGTCTTTTGGAAATAAATAGTTATTTGGACTGATTTTTAAATCTTGAAATTGCCATAGTGATAAATCTATAATTAAATTATTTTGGGTGTCAAGATTCCATGCGTGCCATTGTCCGTTTATGAAACCTGCTTGTTGAATTAGTTCTGGTAAAATTAGGGAAGTTAGTTTTGAGGTTTCCATACATCTATTTTTTAAGTAATTATAACCAAAGTTTGATTTTGGTTCATAATAGTTTTGTAGTGTATCTTGGATTGCCATAATAGTCATATAGTATGGTAGGTCATAGTTATTCATATTAAAATATTTATTTTTTGATTTAAATGTGTTTTTATTTGTTGTATTATTTATAATTTACTTTTATTATTATTTTTATTCAATATGTTTATAAGTGTTGAAAACTATAAAGTTGAATAATGAAAGAATTACTTAATTTTTATAATGTTAGAATTGCAGATATTGATGAGGATTTGTATGGTTTGGGGGAACTTGAGACTAGAAAATTTTGTGAAAATAATAATCAACAGTTTGATTTTAGGGTTTTAAATTTTTATATGAAAGCTTTACAAGGAGTTAGTAGAAATAGGTATTCTAGTATGATTGTTTGTAAGAGCACTTTTGATGATTATGATTCTAGTTCTCAGTATTTAGGTTTTTTACATGGAAATATTAATTATGGGAATTCTAGGGAACCTCAGTTTATGTTAAATGGTATGTATGTTTTACCTGATTTTAGAGATATTGGGATTGGGAGAAGTTTAATTGTTGGTCTTGAGGAGAGTTTGTTAGATTCTGATGCGAAGAGAATTTTTTCTTGTTTGGATAGAGATTCTGATGGTTTTTTGATGAGGTGTGGTTTTTCTATGGGTGGGAAGGGTGCTGATGTGTTTAAAAGGTTAAATAAATAATTTTTTTAATTAATTTTAAACATATGGTTAAAACAAAATTATTTAATTTGTTAATTTATTAATTTATTAATTTATTTTAATTTAATGTTTTTTGCGATTTTATTTAAGTCCTATAGTGTAGTGGTCTATCATTTAAGGTTCTGAGCCTTATGACTCCGGTTCGAATCCGGATAGGACTATTTTTGTTTATCCGGAGTTCAAACCGGACGCACGGTCACTTACTTTGTTCGTTCGGTGGTCGGCTAACACCGACTTTCGAATCTGGATAGGACTATTTTTAGAAATTTATATAAATGGTAAAAATCATAACTAATTCTATGTTAAAACTTGTAGAAGTTAGAAATTTAAATTTTAAGTCTGATTTAGAATGTTTGGTAAGATTGTCAGCTGAGAATATTTTTTTAAATAATTCAATGTTTTCAGAGTATGAAGTTTTGTCTGATGATTATAAAAAGGATATATTTTTAGCTTTTGATAATTTGGCTTATAGTGGAATTCGTCCAGTTGGTTTTTCAAGCGGAGAAATTGTCGTGGATAGGTTTGGAGATAAAAATTTTAATTTGAAATCTTTATATGTGACGCCAGAGTATAGAGGGATTGGAATTGGGAAGGAATTAATTCATAAAGTAAATCATCGAGCTTTAACTTTAGGTTGTCAAAGTATTAAAACTGATTTGGTTAGTGGTTTTTTGTTATCAAATGGATTTAATTTAAATAAGGATAGTTTCAAAAAATCAGTTTATTCAAATTTGTTGGAAATAAAGTAATTTTTATTCTATTGGTTTTAGATATAAATAATGTTTATAAATATTAAAATCTAAAATAGGTATATGGAACATCTTATATATATTGGTGGTATTAATTTGGAGATTTAGAGATACTGATTTAGGTTTAATTAAAAAATTAAATTAATTTTTATATTTTAATAAATATTATTTTTGAAGAGTTGTGAGATTTATTCGTTCAAAACTACGTATTCAGCTTCGTTATTTGATTTTCTTTTAATTTCTTCAATTACTCTATCAACTACTGAGTCTGAAACTTCCATTTCTAAGCATAAGTTTCCATTATCGTCAAATTTTTCGTTAGTTGTTTTTCCTAGTTGTCTAAATTGTCCGTAAAAGTTTCCACAGTGCATTCCAGGGATTCTCATTTGAATTTTTGATTTTGTAATTGCAATTGGCATTACTTTTTTTAGTAATTTTAAAACTTCATTTGCTTGTGGAATGTAGTCTTTATTAATTTCATAATTGAATCTTAGTTTATCGATTTCTGATTGAATCATTGTATTTGCGTATTTTCCTCTTGTTTGAGGATTTGTAGCATTTTCAGAGATGTAGTTTACAACTTGTTTTTTCTTTTCTTCTCTTAATTTATTTTTGTAGGCTGTTGGAATTTGACATTCACCTTCTAATAAAATTGTTTTTAGAATTTGTTCTTGATTGTTAGTGTTAAAGTGTGTTTCTAGTTCATTTTCTGATGCTAGTTCTCCTTTTTTTTGATCTTTGAAAACTTTATCGTCTGCTAAAACATCAAATACAGAAACTTTTTCTTGGTTTTTTTTAAATTCGTTTAATTTATCAAAATCTACTAATACTTCAAAATTTGCTTTTGCTTTTTTGTATTTAACTTCAAAAGCTTCATCTACTTTTACCATAAATAAAATAAAAAAGAATTAGTATATAAATTTAATTTGTTTTATAAAAAAATTGTAATTAGATATATTGCGTAGAGAAATAGGAATAGGTATCCCCATTTTGCTGTGAATTTTTTTCTAAATATAAGAAAGGAGAATAGTATTGTTGCGATAGCAAATATAATTATTGAACTTTTGTATAGTTGAGTATCGATAGCATAGTATCCGAAGAATCCAGAGGTTCCGATAATTAAACATATATTCATAATGTTTGTTCCAATTATGTTTCCAATTGCCATAAGGTATTCTTTTTTTTTTGCTGAGGCGATTGTAACTCCAATTTCTGGGAGAGATGTTGCAATTGAGACAACTGCTAAGTTTAGAAATGCTGCTGGAACTCCTAGGGAGAATCCAATGTTTTCAATTCCAAAAACTGTAAGTTTTGCTCCGGCGAATAGTCCAAGGAAACTTGTAAATATAATAAAGAATGAACCTCCAACTCCGTGATTTACTTTATCTACATATTCTTCTTCAATTTCTACAATTTCAGTTTTTTGATATCTTTTTAGGTATAGTATATAGTATGTGTAAAAGATAACTAGGATTACAGCAATTTGAGTTACAAATCCAAAGAGTATAAATATTATAAAAATAAGGGATGTTCCTAGTAATGATATTAAGTTAAATAATTGTCTTTTTTGAATGTAGAATTTTTTTGATGCAATTAAAAAAACTCCAAATGCTAATAGTATATTTGTAATGTTACTTCCAAGAGTTGTTCCGATTATAAATTCTGAGTAATTTTCTGTGAATAGAATTGATCCAAGTGATGTTATCATTTCAGGTAGTGATGTTCCGATTGCAACGATTGTTAGTCCAATCATAAGTTTACTCATTCCGTATTTTAGTCCAATGTTAGCTGCTTCGTCTACAAAGTAGTCTGCGGATTTACTAATTATGTAGAATCCTACTATAAATACGCAAATGTATACTATTAGTTCCATGATTTATTTATTGTTAAAGTTTTTATAAAAATGTGTCTTTTTGGTTTAAGTGTAAAAAGTTTCATTTTGGAAACTTTTATAAAGGGTTTTTAGTTTTTTAATACTATTGAGGGTTGAATGGTGACTTGTGAGTTGCTAGCTCAGCCTGGTTAGAGCGACGGACTCTTAATCCGTAGGCCGCGGGTTCGAATCCCGTGCGACTCGTTTACTAATCCATTCAACCTCAGTTTTTAAATTCTAATTATCTAAATTTCTATTTTGAGAATTTTAGTATTTATTTTTATATTAATTTTGTAGTTAATGTTAATTTTTATATTTGTTAGTTTTTATTTGTTTAATATGATTATTATTGAAAAGCGTTCAATTTTAGAAAAATTTTATTCAAATTTTGAACCTAAGTCTCCAATTAAAGTTTTAATTTATATGATTTTGAGTTTTGGGACTTATTTTATTAATTGGATTTATATGATGAATTTACGTTTTGAAAAATTTGATGTTAATGAGGAGTTAGATTTTGGAAAGGCTCCAGATTCAAATAGAGGATTAATTGTTATGTTTTTAATTCCATTTTCTTGGTTAATTTCTATGGGGATTTTAAAAAAGTTAATTTTTTATAGGTATTTAGATATTTTATTTTGGGTTGATTTGGTTGGTTGGTTTTTAATTATTTTTTTATTTTTACAGTATTTGTATGATTTTTGTATTTGTTTTGGGAAGTTTACTTCTAGTAATGGATTTATTTGGTATTTATTTTTTTGGGTTGGTTTTTTTCCTTTAGTTTTGTTACCTTTTGAGATGTATTATTTTATGCCAATTTTATTTTTTCCTTTAATTACAATTCCATCGATGCAAGCAAAAATTAATTATCAAATTGATGTTTTTAGTAGAGTTAGTAGTGATAAGGAATTTTATAGGTATTATGGTTCAAGATATAAATAAATAACTTATTTAATTTAGTTTACAAGTTTGATATTCAAACATCTAAAAGTAGTTAATATTATTTATATATTGTGTTTATGATGTAAGTTTATGGCTAAAAATAATGTTCCTGTAATTGAATTGAGAGATATCTGGAAAACTTATTGTTTGGGAGATACAACTGTTCATGCATTGGAGGGAATTTCTTTTGCTGTAGGGGCTGGAGAGTTTATTGCAATTGTTGGTAAATCTGGTTCTGGTAAGACTACTGCGGTTAATCAAATTGGTTGTTTGGATGAGCCATCTAAAGGGGAGATTTTACTTTCTGGAAAAAAAATTTCTTCACTTTCAAAGGCTGAATTAGCTAGAGTTCGTGGAAAGGAAATTGGATATATTTTTCAAAAGTTTAATTTAATTAAAACTTTATCTTCTAAGGAAAATGTTGAGTTACCAATGATTTTTCAAGGAGTTTCTCCAAGTGATAGGTCAAAAATTGCAACTAAACTTTTAACTGATTTAGATATGGGTCATAAGTTAATTAATAAACCTTCAGAGTTATCTGGTGGGCAACAACAAAGGGTTGCGATTGCGAGAGCTTTAGCGAATAAACCAAATATTATTTTAGCAGATGAGCCAACAGGAAATTTAGATTCTAAAACTGGTGTTATTGTAATGGATTATTTAAGGGAGTTACATAGTAATGGAAAAACTATTATTTTAGTTACTCATGATGATAAACTTTCTTTGTATGCTGATAGAATTATTACTTTAATTGATGGAAAAATTATTTCCGATATTAAAAATAAAAAAGTTATTAAAAATAAATTAAAAATTAAAAAAAAAATAGAATAAAATGAATTACGCAAAAAAATTATTAAATGTATTTATGTTAATTGTGCTAAGTTTATCTTTATCATCTGTATGTTTTGCAGCTGGGGGATTAAATTTAGAATTGGTTGAGCAAACTCCTGATTTAGTAAATCCGGGTAGTTTTGTTTATGTTTCTGTTAAGGTTTCAAATTTTGGTAGTGATAATGTTGTTGGAGCTACTTTAGCTTTTGAGGAAACTTTAAATTTTAAGGTTGCAGATGGTCAAGATTCTGTTGAGAATTTAGGTGTAATTGCTGGTAAAAATTCAGTTATTAAAAGATTTAAAATTTTAGTTGGGGGGGATGCTCCTTTAGGTTTGAATTCTTTAAAGTTTGTAATTGAGTCTGATGTTTTAATTGAGGATACTGTTGATATTTTAGTTGGGAGTACATTTTCTGGTTTAAATATTAAAAAAACTGATGCGCCAGTTGTAGCACCAGGGGAGGTTACAAGATTAGATGTAACTGTTGAAAATTTAAATTTAAATGCATTAAGAGATATGGTTGTTGTTTTAAATTTAGCAGATGTTGATTCTAAGGTTTTTAGTTTAAATTCTGGGACTAATTTGAAAGTTTTAGGGGATTTATCACAAGGAAAAGAAATTAATTTTGGTTTTGATTTAATTGTGAGTCCTGAGGCTGAGTCTAAACCTTATTTAATTCCTGCAGATATTTCTTTTAAGGATGATTTAGGAAATGAGTATACTAAGACTGTATTTTTAACTGTTAAGATTTTTTCTGAACCTGTTTTAAGTTTAAGTTTGGATTCTCAAGAATTTTATTCTACTGGAAAGGGGACTTTTACTTTTGCAATTGCAAACCCTGGAACAAGTTCTATTAAGGGAACTTTGGTTGAAGTTTTAGATGGTGATGGGTATAATGTTTTATCTGGTTTAATTCAGTATGTTGGGGATTTAAATCCTGATGATTTTCAAACTATTCAGTCTGATGTTTTTGTTGAGTCTGAGGATGTTAAAAATATTAATTTAAAAGTTAGTTATTTAGATAGTTATAATCAACCTACTGAAAAATTAGTTTCTGTTCCTGTTTCGATTTATTCTGATTCAGATATTGGAACTTTTGGTTTAGCTGGAGCTAATAAGGCGAGTGGGAGTTCTCCGATGGTTTATGTTGTTTTTGTAATTTTATTAGTTGGAGCATTTTATTTTGGAAAGAAAAGAGGGAGAAATAAATAATTATTTATTTAATTTTTTATTTTTATTTTTAAAATGTTAGATGATCTTATGGGATTAGTTCTTTCGGACTTATATAAAAAAAAATTTTCTTCTTTTTTGACTTTGTTTGCGATTAGTTTGGGAATTTTAACTATTTTTTTAATTTTTTTATTGAGTTCTGGTTTTTCTAATTCTTTGGATGCTGAGTTTGATAAGCTTGGAACTAATAGGTTGTATGTAACTTCAACAGTTACGGGGTTGTCTGGTTCTGTTAGTGAGGATTTAAATGATAATTTGTTAAAGCAAGTTGAGAGTAGACCTTATGTTGATAAGATTTATCCTTATGTTATGCAAGGAGTTCAGTTTAAACATGGTTCTGAGTTTGTATCTAGGATGGCTATTGGAACAAAGTTATCTTCAGATTATTTTGAAGCTAATGGGGCTGAGATTGAGTTAGGGAGATTTCCTAAGGAGTCTGAAAAATATTCTTTAGTTTTAGGTTCAAAGGCTGCAACTGATTTATTTTCAAAGGATTTAAGGGTTGGTTCAAATATTGAAATTTCAAACACTAAATTTAAAGTTGTCGGAATTTTAGAGTCGTTTGGAAATCCTGAGGATGATATGAATGTATTTGTAAATATTGATACTTTAAGAACTATTTTTGATTTGGGGGATGATATTAGTTTATTTGATGTAATTGTTGTTGAGGGGTATGATATAACTTTAGCTCAAAATAATTTACAAATATTTTTGGATAGTCGTGTTGGAGAGGATATTTTGGATATTCGTTCTCCACAAGATTTACTTGGTAGTGTTAATACTATTTTAGATATTATTAAATATACTTTAGGAGGTATTGGATTTATTGCTTTATTGGTTGGAGCTTTAGGGATTGTAAATACTATGTATGTTGTAGTTTCAGAAAAGCAAAAAGATATTGGGATTATGAAAGCTATTGGAGCTAGAGATTTTGATATTTTATTTATGTTTGTTTTTCAAGCTGGGATGTTTGGTTTATTGGGTGGTTTTTTAGGAATAATTTTAGCAGTTTTAGTTTCAGTGGTTTTTGAGATAGTTGCTAAGACTAGTGGATTTACTTTTTTAGTTATTGAGTTTGATTGGTTGGCGGCTGTTGGATTGTTGATATTTAGTTTTTTTATTGGAGTTGTTTCAGGTTATTTGCCAAGTAAGCAGGCAGCAGATTTAGTTTTAGTTGATGCAATTAGAAAATAATTTTATTTGTTTTAAATTAAATTATTTTTATTTTATTTTTTATTTAATCTGTGAAAACTTGATTTTTATTAATTGTATCTTCTGAGTTTGAGTTAAACATAAAGTATAGTCCTGTTAATACAATTAGTGAAATTAATAGTAATATTCCAATTGTGATTAGTATTTGTTTTTTTGAGGGGTGTGGATTATTTATATCAAATTTTTGATTTGGGTTTGGATTTTGGATTGGGTTAGTGGTTTGATTATTTTGTGGTTGTGGATTATTTATTTGTTCTTGTTGGGGTGTGTATACTTGGTTAATTAATTGGGTTGCAAGGTTTGAGTCTAATTTATTATTAATTAGGGTTTGGTATACTTGCTGTTTTGAAAAATTATTTTGTTGTTGGGTTTTAATCCAATTAATTAATTCGTCTTGGTTCATATTAATTTTATTTTTGTTTTATGTTTATAAATTATATTTACTATTTTTGAGAAATTTAGAATTGTTTTTTAATTCTTATTTTATTTATTTGTGGGTGTCTTATCATTATATAATTTTTAATTTTATTTTCGGTTTTTAAATCATCAATTTTAAATCCAAAGTGTTCGTAAATGTGAGTGTTTGATGGGTTGTGGGTTAAAAGTTTACAGGTTAGTTTTTCGTTATCAAATTTGTTTAGTATTGGATTTAAAAGTTTAGTTGCGTGGCCTTGTCCTTTTGCTTTATTGTCGACAATTATGTTATATAGTAAATAGTCTGATTTTGAAATTAGTTTTTTTAGTGTGTTATTAGTTTTAATTGTATGTAGCAATATTTTTATTGTTTTAAGGTATGAAAATTGTTTTTTAATTTGTTTGAATTGTTTTATGGAATTTTTGTTTGAGAATATTTTTTTAGCATAATCTTTATCTTTTGTATTAATTAGGATTATTATGGATTGAAGTTTATCGTTTGGAGAGTATATTTCAATTGAGTTATTGTTTGATTGTAGGAGTTGTTTGGTTTGAATTTTGATTAGTTCTTTTATTTTATTTTGGTCTTTAGAAATTTTTTTGTATTGGTGGTCTTGGTAAGAATTATTTGAAAAAAGTTCACAAATTTGATTTAATTCTTTTTTATTAGAATTATTAATTTTGTAAATTTTGGTAATCATATTGTTTTATTTTTTTAATTATATATAATTGTTTGTTAAAATTTTATAGAGAATTTCGATAAACTTTTGGAGTTTTTTTTAAAACTCTCTATGGTTTTATTTATTATATTTATCTTTATTTTTTCATTTTTTTTCATTTTTTTGACCTTTTTTTAACTTTATTAATATTCTTTAGAATTTTAACTTAAAATTAGGCTTAAATGTTAGTTTAGTTTTTTGGGATTTTTTATTTATTTTTATTTTTTTGAAAAAATTATTTTTTTATTTTATTTTTTTATTTTTATTTGATATGGCTTGTATTGTTGATATTTGTTATAATTTGTTTTTGTTGTTACTTGGCCTAGTGACTTTAACTATAAATAAACATCGACTAGACAACATTTATAAAGGGTTTTTAATTATTTTATACTAATGGCTTTACCAAATAAAAAAAAGCAATTGAATCTTGTGAGAATCATGGGAACTGGAGTTAACGCAGAGTTACCTCTTTTATTCGGATTATCTAAGATTAAAGGAATTAGCGTAATGTTCGCTAATGCTCTGTGCCATAGTCTTAAAATGGACAAAAACATGAAAATTGCAGAGCTATCAGAAAAAGATATCGAAACAATTGAAGCGTGTTTAACTAATCCAGTTAAGCCGGCAGACATTCCTGCTTGGTTATTTAACCAAAGAAAGGAATTAGAAACAGGGGAAGATCACCATTTAATTACTAAAGATATTGACTTTAATAAATTACAAATGATGAGAAGAATCGGAAAATTAAAGACTTACAAAGGTCAAAGATTAAAATTACGATTAACTGTTAGAGGTCAAAGAACTAAGTCTAACTTTAGACGTTCAAAGACTTTAGCTGCTATGAAGGCAAAGACAGGAGGAAAGAAGTAGAATGGGATTACCAATTAGACATAAAACTAAAGCAGTTTCACACAAGAAGAAGTGGGATAAGAACACTATTGTTGAAGAAGCTGTTTTCGTTACAGATTATGCTTTAAAAAATAAGAAGGAAATTAGAAAGGCTGAAGCTTTATTATCAAAGTTAAAGACTATTGCTAAAGATTTCAACAAGACTACTGAAACAAAAGCATCAGCTGGTGCTAAACAATTTGTTGATAAGTTAAAATCTCAAGGATACTTAAATGTTGAAGCAACTTCATTAGATGAAGTTTTAGATATTACTTTAAGAGAATTATTTGAGAGAAGATTATCTACTGTTGTATACAAAGCTGGTTTAGCTAGAACTCCAGGACAAGCAAGACAATTTGTTGTTCACGGACATGTTACAGTTAATGGTGAAATCGTTACTGCTCCTTCTTTTCCAACTACTGTTAAAGATGCTGAAACAGTTGCTTTTATTGGATCATCTACATTAGCAGATGAAAATCACCCTGAAAGAAGTTCAACTCAATCTGTTATTGTGACAGAGGAAGTTACTGAAGATGAAACAGTTGCTGAAGAAGCTGCTGAAGAATCAACTGAAGAGGTTAAGGAAGAATAAAATGGCTGAAGAAAAAGTTACTATGACTCCAACAGATGCAGAAGTGAAAGCTGCTGCAACTGAAAAATTAGAAAAAGTTGAAGCTACTGAAACTAAAGAGGTTGCACCTATTTTAGATAAAGAAGTTAAGACTAAGGAAAAGAAACCTCAAGAAAATTGGGGTATTTTACATATTTATTCATCTTATAATAATACACATTTACATGTAACTGATGTTACAGGTTCAGAAACTTTAGCTAAAGTTACTGGTGGTATGGTTACTAAGTCTGATAGATTAAAACCTACACCTAATATTGCAATGGCTGCGGCTAAGCAAATTAGTGAAGATTGCCATAGAAAGGGTATCACTGCTTTATACGTTAAGTTAAGAGCTGTTGGTGGTCATTCTGGTCCAATGACTCCAGGTCCTGGTGCTCAAGCGGCTATTAGAATGCTTACTAGATATGGGATTAAGTTAGGAAGAATTGAAGATGTTACACCAGTTCCACATGATTCATGTAGAAAGAAAGGTGGAAGAAGAGGTAGAAGAGTTTAAATTATAAAATGGTTTCAATTAAAACGGAAGGAAATAAAAGTATTGTTGAGTTTAAAGATACTCATAACACGATTGTTAATGCATTCAGAAGAGTTATTTTGGATGAAGTACCTACGTTTGCTATTGAGGACGTTGAAATTGTTAAAAACGATTCAGCTCTTTATGATGAAACTTTAGCACATAGATTAGGGTTAGTTCCACTAACTACTGATTTATCTGCATACAACTTGAAAAGTGAGTGTAAGTGTGGTTCTGTAGGATGCGCATTGTGTGAAGTGAAAATGTCTATGGCTCAATCTGAGGCAGGATATGTTTATTCAGGTTCTATTAAGTCTGAAGATCCAGCTGTTAAGCCAGCTTTTGATACTATTCCAGTAACTAAGTTATTAGATGGTCAAGAAGTTGAAGCGAATGTAGTTGCGGTTTTAGGGGTTGGAAGAACTCATGCAAAGTGGGCTCCAGGTCACGCTTTCCTTAAGGAAAATGGGAACGCAGTTGATTTAGTGATTGAATCATTTGGTCAATTGAGTGGTAAAGATATTTTCAATAAATCTGTGGATGTTTTAATTGGAAAAATCGAAGAATTAGAGAGTAAGTTATAAAAATGGCTAAAGACGTTAAAGACGAAAAAATTGTAGTTATTGATGGAACTGATCTGATTATGGGAAGACTTGGTAGTACTATTGCTAAAAGATTATTAATGGGAGAATCCTTTAAAATTGTAAATTGTAAAGATGTTGTAATTTTAGGAAGAAAATCATTTTTAGTTCAAAGATATAAAAACAAGATTTCAAATAAGGTAACTAAACAAGGACCTTATTATTCAAGATCACCATCAGATATTGTAAAGAGAGCATTTAGAAATATGCTTCCTTACAAGAATGAGAGAGGAGCAGCAGCTTTTAGAAGATTAAAGTGTTATAATTCAACACCTTCAACTTTAGTATCAGCTGAGAAGGAAACTTTAGAGAATGCAACATTAAACAACGAAGAAGTATTTTATTATACTAGAGTTGGTGAGTTGTCAAAAGCTTTGGGGTATGTTAAGGAATAAAAATGGCAGTTAAAAAGAATACATCAATCCAAGCAACAGGGAAGAGAAAGACTTCAGTTGCTAGAGTTTCTTTACAAAAAGGAACTGGTATTTTTAGAATTAATAATGAGGATTTCGATTCTTATGTTGGTTCTGATATGTTAGCTTTAAAGGTTAAGGAACCTTTAATGATTAGTGAATTAGATGGAAAGTTTGATTTAAAGGTTTCAGTTTTTGGTGGTGGAGTGCAATCACAAGTTGAAGCAGTTAGACAAGCAATTGCAAGAGCTTTAGTTGAAGTTTCTGGTGAAGAGTTAAGAAAGACTTTTATTGAATATGATAGAAGTATGATTGTTACTGATACTAGATTCAAGGAAATGAAAAAACCAAACAACTCAAGTGCGAGATCAAAGAGACAAAAGTCTTACCGTTAGTCCGGTATTTACTTTATGTTTTTATATTAATATTTAAAAAATGGAAAATAAAAAATCAGGATTTTTAAAGGTTAAGTGCGAGTGTGGTAATGAACAAGTTATTTTTGGTAAGTTAGCTTCTGAAGTTAAGTGTACTAAGTGTGACGCAGTTATTGGTCAACCTACTGGTGGTAAAGCAGCTATTTCAGCTGAAATTGTTGAAACTTACTAAAAATTTCTTTGAAATTTTTAGAATAATTTTTGAACAATGTTCAAAATTTTATATTATTTGAGTTTTACAATTAATATTTTTAAATAAATATTATTTTATTCTAATTTGAGTTATTTAAGATTATAATTTTAGTATTTTTGAGTTTTAGTTTTATTTTTTCAGGTATACTTTTATATGGATTAATTTATAAATGGAAATTTAATTTATTATTTAATGAATTTTAGTTTTAAAAAAACTCCAGCACATTTTAATGTTGGTGCTCGATATAATGCCGATTTAGAACATTCTAAACCTTTTATTGAGTCTCATAAGCATGATTTTAGAGGTAATGTAGGATATTTAAGTAATGATCTTCATTTGATGGTTAGGGTTTGTTCTGATAGTTATGTTCCTTTGTTTGGACATTATTATAATATTAAAGTTTCTATGATTGATTCTTTTGATAAGCAAGTTGGGTCTCTTGAGACTTTGATTTCTCAGGATGAGTTAGATAAAATTTTATTAAAGTAAGTTTTTGTTTTAACAAAATTTTATAAAACTTAAAAATTAGTTTATTTTTATGTTTGAGGTTCAGCAAATTCTTTTAATTGTAATTTTGGCTTTTTTTGCATTTTTTTCTATTAAACAGGATTTGATTGAGAGAAAGGTTAGTAATAAAATTACATTTTCTTTGTTTATTTTTTCTTTTATTTATTTTGTTATAAATTCTTATCATTTGGTGTGGATTGATTATATTATTGTTTTTTCAAGTTTTTTAATTTCTTTTTTTGTTTATTATAAGAAAGTTTGGGGGGCGGCAGATGGAAAAATATTTTTGGCGATTATGTTGATTTTGGTTTCTTTTTCAGATTCTTCTATGTTTTTGAGGTGGGTTATGAATTTAATGTTTTTTTATGCTATTGTTATTAGTTTGCTTAGTATGATTTGGACGGATAGAAAAATTAAGGAAAAAATTTTTTTTAAGTTAGAACATTTGGATTCAGCTATTGTGATTTTAATTATTTTTTTATTAATTGATGTTTTAGGTTTAATTTATACTGTTGATTCAAATTCTTTGTTTGCTATGGTTGTATTTTTTACAGTTTTGTTTGCTTTTTTGTATAAAATGAAAAAGTTTTTGAGAAAGAATTTTAAAAATATGTTTGTTGATACTAAACTTATGATTTTAGCAATTTTATTTATGTGGAATTTTTTGTATGGTGGGATGTATTGGTTTATTTTGAGTTTTGCTTTTATTTATTTTATTAAAACTTTTATTTCATTTATTTCAGATTTATCTGGACATATTAAGGTTGAGGGTGGAGATTATGACTCACCTTTTTCTTTATATTTATTTTTGACAGCGATTTTTACAGTTATTACTAATAAAAGTTTTGTTGAAATTTTAGTTTTGTTCTTTTATTGAGACAATGTCTAAATAAATAAAAATTTCTAATAAATTTTTAAGGATTTTTTAAACAATGTTTAAAAATACTTTTTATTGAGATAATGTCAAAGAGTTATAAATTCTTAAGCTTTTACAAGTGTGTAAAATCTTAATAAATAAAAATTAATTTGAATTTTTGAGGAATTTATGCTAGGATAAATTCCCTTTTATTTCTTGGATTATATTTAATTTTAATTGAGTCGCCTGTTGAGATGTTTAGTGCAATTTGATTTGAGACATTTTTAATAATTTTAGTGTATCCTTGAAATTCTAATGTTAAATTGTATGTAAGTCTGCTGTTTATTATAACTGCGGATTGTTCTTTGTATGTTAATTTTGCGGTGGATGGATATGAGCAATTTTTAATTAATTTATTCATTGTATATTCTTTTTCACCATAGTATATAAAAAGTATTAATCCTAGTGCTGTAGGCCAGATATACATTATATTAAACCAAATAGGGAATGGACTATCTGTTCTAAATAGTGATGGGAGATTTGAATATGAAAAATATAGTGCTAAAAAAAACCCTAAATCTGAAAGAATTTTATTTAGTGAAAATTTATATTTATTAGTTGTAACTTCAATAAATTTATATCCTGCAAATATTAACAATAATATCATAATTGTTTGTTTGATGATATTTGTTGTTTCATTATTACTTAGGTAAGTAAATGGATTTGCAAAAAGTAATGTTATTAGTGGGAGCACAATAAATGGAGAAATCACTCCAAATTGTCTTAATTTTATTTTATTCATATAATGCTTTAATGTTTTGGTTTTATAAACTTATTTGGTTTTTTTATATTATGAATAAATATTTTAATTTTTCTTTTTCTGGGTTGGAGTCAAATATTTGGAAATTTTTTTTGTTTGCTTTGTCACAAAGGCGTAATTTTTTACCAATTTTGTCAATTTATTTTTTAACTTTGGATAATACTACTGCTCAACAAATTGGTTTATTTTCTGCGGTTGGAGCTTTAGCTTCATTTTTTCTAGAAATCCCTTCAGGCTATTTTTCAGATAAATTTGGACATAAAAATACTTTAATTTTATCTAAATTTTTGATGAGTTTATCTTTAATTTGTTTTATTTTTGGAAGTTTTTTGGTAACTCCATTTATTGCTTTTTGTTTTGGGGCAATTTTTCAGTGTGTTGGGTTTGCAATGAGTTCGGGAACTACTTCAGTGTTTATGCATGAAACTTTTAAAAAGTTAGGGAATGTTTCTGATTTTTCAAAAATTTTTGGAAGAATTCAAGGGAATGTTTCTTTAGTTTCAGCTTTTATTATTATTTTGTTACCTTTTTTAACTTCGTTAAATATTATTTATCCTTTGGTGGTTGGTTTGGTTTTAGATGTTTTGGGACTTTTTGTAGCTTTTAGTTTTGTTAATCCAAATTTAAATGAGCATGTTGCTAAGGATTTAAAGTTAAATAAATTATCAAGTATTTTTAAAGAATTTTGGAGTTTAAATTTATTTTCTTTGTCTATTTTTTTAGGAGCAATTACTGGGTTTAGTTTGGCTAGTTCTTCTTTTCGTTCTTTATATGTTGAGAGTTTAGGTTATCCAATTATTTATTTAGGATTTATTATGGGGTTAAGTCGAGTTGTTTGGTTTTTAATGAGTTATCAAGCTCATAAAATTGAAAAATATTTTACTATGGAACAATTTTTATTTGTTGAGGTTTTTATTTTTGGAGGAGTTTATTTATTAATTTCTTATTTTTCAAATCCTTATTTAGTGGCTGGTTTATTTATTTTGGTTGGTGGTTATATGTGGGGTAGGTCTGCTGTAACTAAAAAATATTTATTGGATAAAGTTGATGGGTCAAGTTATAAGGTTACTTTGTTATCTATTTGTTCACAAATTAATTCGATGTTTAATTTTGTTGTAGCTTTTGTTATTGGGTTTTTTATGCATATTAGTTATAAATTGGGGTTTTATGTTTTTTCAATTTCTTTAATTGTTGTGTTAGTTATGAGTTATTTTTTTATTTTGAAAAATTCAAAATAATTATTTTACAATTATTGTTTAAATATTTTTAAAAATAATTTAAATTTTTTATTTTTATTTTATTTCATATTTTTTATTTTTATAATTTATTTAAATATTTTAATTCTTTTTCTATTCCTTGATGAAATTCTTTTATGTAGTCAAAATTTATTGAGTTTGGGGTATGTTGATTATTATTTGTTCTATCAATAATTGTCCATATTTTATTTTCTTTAATTATTAATTTAGGTTCAATATCTTTGTCAATTTGTTTTAGTTTATTTATATTTAGTTGTTTATTTCTATCACTAATTGTTAATCCTTGAAGATGGTCGAGTTCGTGTTGAATGTATGCTGAAGTTTCACTTTGAAATTGGTTTTGATAGTTGTGTCCGGATAGAGTTATAATGTCATATCTTTTTGTATAACAATCAAATGTTAGTTCTTGATTTATTTGTATTGAGCCACATCTTTCATATACAAATTGTGTTTGTTTTGATTGGTTTGAAATTTTAGGATTGTATATAGTTATAGGATTTCCAGTTTCATCTCTAAATATTAAAATATTTAATAGGTGATTTTCAAGATTTGTTTGTTTTTGCTTTGGAAATATATTTTGTGGAGTGATTGCTGCAAGATTTAATTTGTCAAGGTGTGTTAGTAAATTATTTGTTAGGCTTTGAACTTGGTTAGAATTAATTTGGTTAATTGGAATATTTTTTCCCTTAGTTGTTAAGATTTTAGAATTTGAAAAAATACTTGTAAGTTTTGTCATATTTATTTTTATTTGAATAGATTTATATAATTTATTGTATTTGTTTTTTTATGGATTATAAAAAATTATCAGAGTATTCTCTTATTTTTATGGGGGTTGTGTTACTTGTTTTTTTATTAAAGGAGTTTCAAGTTTTTTTAAGACCTTTTATTTTTGCGGTTTTATTAACATTTTTGTTTGTTCCTTTAACTAGATTATCAAAGAAAAAGTTTTATTCATTTAGTTATTCAGCTGTTGCTTATTTAGGAATTTTGGTTGGATTAATTTTTGTAAGTAATATCTTGTTTGCTGGAGGAGGGAATGTTCCTGCTTCTGATGTTGGAATTTCTGAAAAATTTGAAGAATTAATTTTAACTGAAGTAGATTTATTTGGAAATACTTTTTCTTTATCTAATTTTGTTGATGTTTCTAAGATTCAAGAAATGTTTGGAATTTTTGCAAAATCTTTATTTTCTTCAACTACTTCATTTTTATCTGAGTTGTTTTTAATTATTTTATTTGTTGCATTTTTATTGCCCTCTTATGAGGGTTGGGTTAGTAAAGTTTCAAAGAATTTAAATAATTCTAAAAAAAAATTATTTTTAAATATGGTTGATGAGGTTGAAGTTTCAATTAGAGATTATTTGAAAATTAAATCTTTAATTAGTTTTGGAACAGCTTTAGTAAGTTTTATTATATTAGTATTATTTGGAGTTAATTATGCTTTCTTTTTCGCAGTTTTAATTTTTTTATTAAATTTTATTCCAAATATTGGTTCTTTTATTGCAGTTGGTTTAATTATTTTATCAGAATTAGTAAATTCTGGTTTTGGGTCAGGTTTAGTTATGTTAGTTTGTTTATTAATTATTGTTCAAATTGTATTTGGGAATATTATTGAACCTAAAGTTGCAGGAAATAAATTTAATATTTCACCGATTGTTGTATTGTTAAGTTTATTATTTTGGGGAAGTATTTGGGGGATTGGGGGAATGTTATTTTCAGTCCCATTAACAGTTTTTATTAAAATTGTTTTTTCAAAAATTAAATCTTTTGATTTACTTTAATATTATAAATTAATATTTTATATTTATTTTTCATTTTATTATCTGTTTGTTTTTTACTTTTTATTTTTATTTGAAAATTTTTCAACATAAAGCTTATAAAGCTAAAAATTGATTAATTTGTATATATCAAAAATGTTTCATTTTTTGGAACATTTTTAAAATTAAAATATTTAAAAATGACTGATAATTTCAAGGTAAAGGTTGCTGAAGCACATCAAGACGATGTAAATTCTGGACTTGTAAGAGTTGATAGACAAATTTTAGGTAAGCTTGGATTAAATTATGGAGATATTATTGGGATTTGTGGGGAGCGAAAAACTTTAGCAATTGTTGATAGGGCGTATCCTTCTGATTTAGGTCTTGAGATTATTCGTATGGATGGAGTTATTCGTAAAAATGCTAAGGTTTCTGTTGGTGAACATATTCATTTATTTAAACCTGAGTTGGTAGAGGCAAAGAAAGTTGTTTTAATTCCAATGACTGAGTTTGTTCCACATCAAGCAAATTTAAATAATTTGAAAAAGAGTTTATTAAAAAAACCAGTGGTTTCTGGAGATATTTTGTGTATTAAGGCAGGTTCTAATTCTAGTAATCGGCGTATTTTATCTTCTAATAATAATTTTGCAATTGATATTTTTTCATCAATTCAGGATGAGTTTTTAGGGTTTAATCCTAATGGAGCAAAGTTTAAAGTGTCAGTTACTAAACCTGATGGTTTTTTGTTTATTGGTCCAAATACTGCTGTTGAGATAAGTAATAAGACTGATGATGAGATGGAGTATTCAGGAATTAATTATGAGGATATTGGAGGTTTAAAATCTCAATTATCTAAAATTCGTGAGTTAGTTGAATTACCTCTTCGTCATCCTGAAATTTTTTCTCGTTTGGGGATTAATCCTCCAAAGGGAATTTTATTATATGGTCCGCCTGGGACTGGAAAAACTTTACTTGCTCGTGCTATTGCTAATGAGACTGAGGCTAGTTTTTTTTCAATTTCTGCTCCTGAAATTGTAAATAAATTTTATGGGGAGTCTGAGAAGAAATTGCGTGAGTTATTTGAGGAGGCTGAACAATCAAGTCCTGCTGTAATTTTTATTGATGAGATTGATGCTATTGCAACAAAGCGTGAGGAGACTCAAGGGGATGTTGAGAAGAGAGTTGTTGCTCAGTTGCTTACACTTATGGATGGATTAAATAAATCTAATAAGGTTATTGTAATTGCTGCGACTAATCGTCCAGATTCATTGGATGAAGCTTTACGTAGACCTGGTCGTTTTGATCGTGAACTTGAGATTGGTGTGCCGAAGGCTGATGATAGGTTAGAGATTTTAAAGATTCATACTAGAGGGATGCCTTTAGAATTACCTAAAAATTTTAAAGTTTATGAGGGGGCTTTAAAGAAATTTGTTAAGGAGAGTAAATTAGTTAAGGGTGATAAGGATGCTAAGGGAAGTAAGAGTGTAAATGTTGATGAGGGAACTTTTGAGGTTTTGGATTTAGTTTCTTTGAGAAAGGAGTTTAAGGATGATGTTTATTCTGCTTTGGTTAAGATTCCTGAGGAAGTTTTATCTGGTGTTCGTTATGAGTATTGTTCTAATATGTTAGATGAAGTTGCTCGTTCTACTCACGGGTTTGTTGGTGCTGATTTGGAGGCGTTAGTGAAGGAGGCTGCGTTTAATGTTTTGCGTGTGAATTTCCCAGATATGGATTTTTCAGAGGATAATGAGATTAGTTCTGATGTTTTAAATAAGTTGGAGATTACTAAGAGAGATTTTGCTGAGGCGTTATCTGTTGTTAGACCTTCTGCTATGAGAGAATTTTCTGTTGAGGTTCCAGATGTTAAGTGGAGTGATATTGGTGGTCTTGATTGTTTGAAGGGACAGTTAACTGAGATGGTTGAGTGGCCTATTAAAAATGCTGAAGCTTTTGCAAGATTGGGAATTAAAAGTCCGAAGGGAGTTTTGATGTATGGTCCACCCGGGACTGGGAAGACTTTACTTGCTAAGGCTGTGGCGACTGAAACTGAGAGTAATTTTATTTATATTAAGGGTCCAGAGATTATTAATAAGTATGTTGGAGAGTCTGAGAAAGCAATTAGAAAGTTATTTTTGAAGGCTAGACAAAATAGTCCAAGTATTTTATTTTTTGATGAGTTTGATGCGATTGCTGGGGCTAGAAATGAGAAAGGAAAAGTTACTGATACAGTTGTTAATCAAATTTTAACTGAGATGGATGGGCTTGAGGATTTAGTTAATGTTAAAGTTTTAGCTGCGACAAATAGACCAGGTTTAATTGATCCTGCTTTGCTTCGTCCAGGGAGATTTGATAAGTTAGTTTTAGTTGATATTCCTAATTTGGAAGCTCGTGAGAAAATTTTAGAAGTTCATTTGAAAAATACTCCTGTTAAGGATTTAGGTAAAATTGTATCTAGTTTAGCAGGGCAAACTGAAGGTTATGTTGGAGCTGATTTAGAAGCAGTTGTGAGAGAAGCTGGGATGATTGCTTTAAGACGAGATATTAATTCAAGTGAAGTTTTATTTAATGATTTTGAGGAAGCTTTGAACATTGTTAAACCTTCAGTTAATGAGGAAGTTTCAAATAAATATAAAGAAATTGAGTCTGAATTAAAACAAAATAAGGCTGAAGAAGAAGCTTTATCAATGAATTCATATATTTAGTTTATTTTTTAAATTTAATTTTTATGTGATTTAGTAGTGAATGATGTTTATATTTGTTTATTTTTTATTTTTATTATGAGTTTGTATTTTTTAAATAAAAAGGCAATACATCCTGTTGTTGCTGTTTCTTTATTATTAGTTGTTTCAGTTTTGGCAGTTGTTGGTTTTCAAAGTTGGTTTACTGATTTTAGTTCAAGGGTTTTAGTTGATGTTGAGGCAGATTCTAACTTAGCTAATTCTAAAATTAGAGTTGAGAGTTTAGTTGGTGAAACTTTATATATTAATTCGGGTAGTAATTCAACAATTAGTTCAGTAAATATTGGAGGTGTTGATTGTAAGATTAATGGAAGTTTTTCTGGTTTAACTAAGTTGGATGTTAGTTCTTGTTTAGAAAATGTTTCTATTAGGGCTCCTGAGGTTGTTGTAGTTATTGGGGATAAAATTTTAGCAAAAAGTATATACCTTGATAATATTAAAGGAGTTATTTCTGGAAATAATTCTGAAGATGGTGATGGGAGTGGAAATGGTAGTTTAGGTTCAGGAAAATTAACTTTAGCACATAATTTTGTGGATATTTTTTCAGGGGAGTTGCCTGTTGATGTTGTTGGGAATTATGCTTATATTACTGCTTCACATGTTTATAGTTTAAATGTTTTAGATATTTCTAATCCTAATAGTATTGTTGAGGTTAGTTCGATAATTAATCAAAATTTGAGTGGGGCTCGTGAGATTAAGGTTATTGGAAATTTGGCTTATGTGATTACAACTGGTGATAGAATTGTTGTTTTTGATGTTTCTGATGTTAATAATATTGTTCAAGTTGGATTTTATCAACATGCTAATTTGGATTCTGGGTTTGGTTTTGATATTTCTGGGAATTATTTGTATGCTGTTTCAAATTTTGATGATATGTTAACTATTTTAGATATTTCAAATCCAAGTAGTATTAGTGAAGTTGGAACTTTAGTTGATTCAGTTAATTTGGATATGGCTAGACATATTAAGGTTGAAAATAATTTAGCTTATATTGTTGGGTATAGGTCTGATAGTTTTGCGATTGTGAATGTTACAAATCCAGCGAGTCCAGTTTTAGTTGATTCGTTTAAAAATGCAACTTCAATTGATAGTCCTCAGTATTTTGATAAGGTTGGTAATTTAGTTTATTTAGCTAGTACGATGCTTGATAAGTTAGTTATTTTAGATGTATCTAATCCAACTAGTATTGTGCAGGTTGGGGATTATACGAGTTTAAATATTGATGGGATTTATAATGTTAAGGTTGTTGGAAATCATGCTCTTGTTATGACTTCGGCTAAGAATTTTACAGTTTTAGATATTTCAAATCCAAGTAGTGTTTCTTATGTTGATACGGTTCAACATGAAAATTTGTATGGAGCGAATCTTTATGATTTTGATAATAATAAATTATATGTTACGGGGGCTTCAGCTGATGCTTTTAGTATTTTTGATGTGTCTAATATTAATTCTATTTCTTTTTTAGGTGGAGTTGTTTCACCTAGTATTGATGTTGGGTATAGGGTGATTAAGGATGGAGATAATTTATTTATTGCGTCTACTAATTCTTATGGATTTAATACTTTTGATTATTCAAATCCTAATGATTTGGTCCATTTAGGAAATATTAGGGATATTAGTGGGTTAACTAATGTGTTTAAGGATGGAAATTATATTTATGTTGCTGAGAGGAATCCTGATCAAATGACTGTTGTTGATGTTAGTGATCCTAGTAATATGGTTGAGTTAACTCCATATTATGATGCTGTTAATTTAAATGGGGCTTATGATGTTAAGGTTTTAGGAAATTATGCTTATGTTTCTGCGATTTATGCTGATTCTTTAAATGTTTTAGATGTTTCAAATCCTGCTTCAATTTCTTTGGTTAGTTCTTTTACTAATGCTAATTTGGATGGGATTAATCATATTGATATTAAGGGAAATTATGTTTTTGCAGGGACTGCTTTGGATAAGTTAGTTGTTTTAGATGTTTCAAATCCAAATTCAGTTAGTGAGGTTTCGGTTTTTAATTCAACAAATATTCAGGGGATTGTAGATGTTGAGATTGTTGGAGATTATGCTTATGTTATTGATTTTACAACTAATGGTTTAATTATTTTGGATATTTCAAATCCAAGTAGTATTTCTGAGGTTGGGTTTTTTGCAAATGCTAATACTGATTCTCCTAAAAATATTGATATTTCTGGCGGTTATGCTTTTATTGTATCTCAGAGTAATGATAAAATTACAGTTTTAAATGTTTCAGATCCAAGTAGTATTAGTGAGGTTGATGTTTATTCAGATTATAGGGTTAATTCGGTTTATGATGTTTTGGTTGAGGGGAATAAGTTATATACTTCTGGAAGTTATCATTTTAATGTTTTTGATATTAATTAGTTATTAATTTGATTAATTTATTTTTTATTTTTATTTTGTTTTCGAACAAATTTATAAATAAGTTTTAATTATATTTTATTATGGCTAAAAAACAAATATTATATAATTCTAAATTAAAACAATATACATTACAAAAGGAAGTTGAGGGAGTTGTGTCTGAGAAGAAGGTTCCTATTAAGTTTCGTGAGAAGGATTCTACTGCAAAGTATAGAAGAAATATGTTAGAGTCTGATTTGTTAAAGGAGTAGTTTTTATTTATTTGGTAAATTGTTTTTATTTTTTTTAGAAAAGTATTTAAGGATTAAAATTTAGAGTAATTCATTTAATTTTTTTGAAGATTAGATTTATATACTACTATATCATTTGAGGTTTATGAAAGAAATTTTATACAAGTTAAATGAAACTAAGGATAAGGTTGCTTTAAGAATATTTGAAAATAGTTCTAATGTTTTTGAAGATTTAAAAAAGTTAAATGCTTTTTTTAATTTTTTAACTTATTTGATTAATAATTTTTCAAAGGTTGTTTCTAATTTACAGAGTCAAAATATTTTAAGTGGGGAGAGTAAAAAGTTAAGAATTGTTTTTACTCCTAATTTTAATTTAAAATATTAATTATTTTTTTACTTTTTTTTTTTATTTAGTATTTACACTTAATTTTAATATTTCTAATATGTCATTACTTGTAGCATTAGTTTTTATACACAGCTCTCCACCAACCTTTTCGGACTACTTCACTTCGTTCAGAAAAAGGTTGACCAAAATCCATATTTTTCACTTCGTTCAAGAATATTATTTAGTATTTACACTTAATTTTAATACATCTAAAATGTCATTACTTGTAGCATTAGTTTTTATACACAATTTTCCACAGTGAGGGAAACTTGCGTTAAATCCTTTGTTTTGTAGTTCTTTGATGATATCTACAAATTTCATGTTTGAGGATATATTATTTTCTTTTTCGATTTTGTGTAAATTAAAATATCCGATTTCTTCTCCTTCGTCATTTAATTTGTGTAAAAGTTTTTCTATTTTCTTTTTATCTTCGATAAGGTGTAGATTATTTATCATTTCTTGAAGTTGGTCTTTGTTTTGTAATAGTCCTGCGTAAGTTTTTCCAATTACAGTATTTTCATTTTCATATTTGTTTAGTGTAATTTTTTGTAATGGTTTGTCGTATTCAATGTATCTTAAATCTTTAATGTTCTCTGTAGCGATTGATTTTGAGTCTTGAACTTTAAAGAAAACTTTGTAGAAGTGTTCGTAACTGAATGTTACTTGAGGAATTAAAATTTTGTCGTATTTTGCTGCTTGGATTTGACAGTGGGCAATTAAGTTTCTTAGTCCGATTTCTTCGTAGCATAAGAGTTTTTGAACTCTCATACCATATTTTCTTAGTGTTCTTTTTGGGTAAGTTCCACATAATGCGGCTGTGTCTGTTGCTGTGGCACTTAGGATTCCGTTATGTTTGATTCTTTGGATTGCTATGTCTAAAAATGGAACCGGACTTCCAAATGGATCAATTTCAATAAAGTCATAAAATTGTTTACTAATTGTGTTTACTGCATCATTTTGAGCTAGTTCACAATTTTTAAGAGAAATTTTATTATTTTCAAAGTTATTTTTAATATTTTCAATTGCTTCTCCACTTATATCTCCCATTGTAATTTTTTCAAATATTTCTGGGATTGTTTTTAAAAATCTTAGTTCTCTAATTCCTGATGCTGTCATTGGGTCGCAGAATTTGATTTTTTTTTGGTTTTGAGTTGTAAAGTATGCTTTAATAAATAATAATGAAATATCACGATTAATTTTCATAACTGGATTGTAAAATACATTTAATTCTTTTGTGATTTTTTCTCCGTAACTGTAAATTGTAATTCCTTCTTCGGTTACAATTTCTTTTTTTTCGGATTGGTTTGTTGTCATAGAATTTTAAGTATGTTTTAGTTTATAAAATTATTTTATATATTTGAAACATAGATATTTAAAGTTTTATTTTTTATTTTTATTATAGATATGGAAATTTTATATGATAGTAAAGTGGAACTTGAAAATGGTTTACAAGTATTTTCAAAAAATAGGGTAAATAAAAATAGAATTTCTTTTCAGGTTGTTATTAATTCTGGGGCTGGAAATGATCCAGTTGATAAAAAAGGATTAGCACATCTTTTAGAACATTTAATTTTTAAAATTGAAGGTTATACTGAGGAGACTCTTGCTGAGTTTTGTGATTTTAATGGAATTGAATTTAATGCGGCTACTGGGCATAATGAAATTACTATTATGTTTAATTTGTTGCCTGAAAAGTTAGATTTAGTTTTAGAACTTGCTAAACAATTTTTAACTAATAATAATTATACTCAAAAGGATATTGTTGATGAAATAAAAGGTCCAATTAAGGGAGAAATTTTAGAAGAGGATATTTCAGCTGATTATATATTTTATAATTATAATCATAATTATTTGTATTTAGGAACTAAGTATTATGGAACAATTTTAGGGAGTTTGGATTCACTTTCTAAGATTAAGGTTTCAGATTTAGATGAGTATAAAAAGAATTTTTTTGTAGCTAAAAATATGTTTTTTTATTTTGAGGGAGATTTTAAAAATATTAATTTATATGATAAAGTTGAGAAATATTTTTCTGATTTAAGGTGTGGAGTTAAGGTTTGTAATAAAATTAATCCTACAAGAAAATCAGGTGAATTTATTAATTTAAAAAAAGATATTTTTGAGGATCAAAGTATGTTATCTTTTGTTTATAATTTTGGAGAAATTTCTGATGAGGATGTATTTAAATTAAGATTATTAAAAAATATTTTATCAGATGGGTTTACTTCTTTATTTATGAATAAGTTAAGAACTAAGGAGAAATTAATTTATTCTTGTGATGTTGATATTAATTATAGTTATGGGGATAGTTTTTTAAATTTATTAATTTTAAATGTTGAGTCTTGTAATAAGGATAAAATTATTAATTTTGTTTCAGAGATTGTTGATAGAATTAAAGTAGAGTTATTTGAAGATGAATATTTTGAGGGGAAAAAGACACATTTTAAATTTTTGTTTGAGGAGTATTTTGATAATGAGTATTCTAGAATAGATTTATTGTTTAATAATATTTTTAATAGAAAAATTAGTTTTAAGAATTTTTCAGAAATTTTAGAAAGTATTAGTAAGGAGGATATGTTGAAATTTATTAATGTAGTTTTTGAGAAAAAACCAACTATTATTATTGGTTCGAGTGATAATATTTAATTTTTTAAATATTTTTTATTTATATTTCTATTTATCTTTTTATTTAATATTTTTGTTATTATTTTTATTAAATTGTTTTATTGTTTTTTTGCTTTTCTTTTTAATTCATTTAGGGCGCTTCTTACATTTATTGTGTATGTTAGTGATTGAATTTTTATTGATTTTCCATAGTTGTGGAACATTATTGCAAATGCGATGTCAGCAGCTGAGTATTTGTTATGGTTGTTTGCAAAATGTTGACTAATTTGTCCTTTAATTGAGTCTTTGTCAATTAATTTATTTATTCTGTTTGGTCCAGTGTGATAACTTTGGATTGTTAGTAATGATATTAGTTCGTTTTGTTTTTTTTGTGGCATGTGCCCGAACATGTCATCAAAGTTTGGTTTTAATTTTTTGTAGTTTTTTTGGTGAATTTTTTTGTTACATTCAATTTGAGCAATTCTGTGGTAATAATATTGATTAGGTATTTTACATATTTTTGATAAGTTTTCAGGTAATATTTGCATAATTCCTAGTGCTTTTGAACTTGATTTAGCTTTTTTTTCTCCTCCACTTTCAATTACGTATTGTCCAAGAGAGTATTCATCAATTTGTTTAGGGTAGGTTATTTCTCCATTGTATCTTAAATTGTTAGTTATTGTTTTGAAAATTTCTCTTATTGATGTTGGAGTTTTAAATGTGTGATTGTTCCAAGTTCCTTTTAGGTATGTTTGAAAGTAACTGTCGGATCCTTGTTCAAATTTGTGTTGAAATTTGTTTGAACAGTTTCCAGCAAATGGGTAACCAGTTGAGTTTTTTCCACCTTTTATTCCATTGTAGTATGTAATTCTATAATTGTCTAGTTTTTTTTGTGAACTTGAGTTTATATTGTTTGGAATTGTATCTAATATATGTCCATTGTAGTTCCAAAATAGGTGTTGGTCTTGTGGACAATTTCTTCCAGTTTGAATTTGGTATCGTCTTTGAACCCATCTTTGGGCAACTCCAGGTTCTAAAGTTGTTTCTAATGATAAGTTTTGAATTTGTTTTGGGAGATTTTCACTTATTGCTGTTTGTGATGAAGTTGTTAGTATAAGTGCTGTTAGAGTTTGGTTTAGTTTGTTCATTTGTGTATCTATGAGTTAGTGTTTTTCTTTGTTTATATAGTTTAATGTTTGAAACCGTAAACTTTATAAGGGGGTAATCTTTCTTTATATTTATCGAGAGACATTAGATGTCTGTTGTAGAGTGTTTCGTCCGGGTTGCCAAGTCTGGTCAAAGGCGCAGGACTTAAGATCCTGTCATTTATTTGTTCGAGGGTTCGAATCCCTTCCCGGACACTCTTTTTATAATTCTAAATTCAAATCATTTTTTTAAATTTGAGAATTATATTATTTTATTTTTCCAGAAAAGTTTCTAACTCTTTTCTAAGATATAGTAATCGAAGATTTTTAAACACAATAAACTATGTGTTCATTGTGTTTTGAACTTCTTTTCTTAGTCTATCTACTCTTTGATTTCTTGAATTCTAATTAACTAAATTTTAATTTAAAATTTGTTCTATTTATTTTTAAAATATGCGTAATATATTATATATATTTTAAAAAATAAGTTCCAAAGATTAATAAATAAACTTTTTTATAATTAAATTATGATTAATTTATTTAAAATTTTTAAAAAAGATAAACCTTTGTTTAGTTTGTTATTTTTAATTTTAATTTCGATTTTCTTTATTGTGCTTTTTAATACTTTAAATGTTTTTGATTCTTTAAAATTATCTCTAAATGCCTTTTATTTTCTATTTTTAACAGGTTATTTGATTTTAATTATATTTTTAAATAAAGATTTTGAAAGTTATATTGAAAGATTTTTTATGAGTTTAATTTTAAATATTGTAATTTTACCATTTATTATGTTAATTTTAAATTTATTATTTGTTCCTTTATCTTATCTAAATATATTTATTATTACAACAGTTACAAATTTAATTTTTGTTGGTTATTATTTTTATAAAAATGGAATCAAGTAATTTTAAGGATTTATTTAAAACGTTTAATTATGATTTTATTAGAATATTTTTTAGTAAAATTTCTTTACTTTTAGTTCATGTTTTTGCAATTATTTTTTTAACAACAAATGAATATGGAAATTTTAGTTATTTAATGACTTTTATTTTCTTTTTTTATTTTTTTATTAGTTTTGGAATGACTACTTTTCATTATAAAACTTTAATTGATTTATCAAAAAAGCAGAAGATTAGTTTTATGAATGAAACTTTAAGTTATTCTTTAATTGCTTCATTTATTAGTATTTTATTATTTGTTTTTTTATATATTTTTTTGAGTTTACCAATATTTTTTTTATTTTTACCTATTATTTTGTTAATTATTCCAATTCACACTTTTTTATTGGTTTATCACATTACAAATAATAAGTTTAAATTTTTAGGGAAATTATATTTTTATGTGGCAATTGTTTTAATTTTTGTTAGTTATGTTTTAATTTCAAATTATTTAATTTATGGAGCAATTATTTCATATATTTTTTATCATTTAGTTGCAATATTATCTTTTTTATTTTATGATAAGTTATATACAAAGTTGAAATTAACTTTTAAATTTAAAAAATTATTTAGAAATTGGAGAAAGGGTTTAAAGTATGGTTTTTTTGCTTTAATTGGTTTAGTTTATTTGCAGTTAGATTTATTTTTACTTGGACAATTTAATTTTTTTGAACAAATTGCTTATTATAGTATAATTTTAAAAATAATTGAATTTTCAATTATTCCGATTTTTTCTTTTGCAACTGTATTTTATCCAAAAATTATTGAACATAAAAATTCAGGTGATAAAAAAAGCACTTTTAGAAATTTTTTAGCTTTGAATTTGATTACTTTTTTTTATGGTGTTTTTATTTTATTTTTAACATATGGTTTTTTATTTGTTTTGACCAAATATATTTTATTAAAATATAATTTTGATATTTTTATTAATAATTTTTTATTAATTTTGTTATCAATCCCATTTGTTTTAAATTTAGTTTTAAATTATAAAATTTATATTTTAGCTAAGGATAAGTTATTTCATTTTATTTTTTTATTTTTTATTTTTTTACTAGTTAGTTTATTGTTAAAATTATTTTTTATTATTTATTTAACTAATTTAAGTTATATTTTTTTAATTACTTTTTTAACACTTATGATTGAGTCTATTTTAATTTTTATTGTTTTATTTTTTAATTTAAGAAAGTAATAAACTGAGTTAATGAATATGTTTATAAATAATATTTTTTAGATTGTTATTATGAAGTTAGTTGTACAAATTCCTTGTTTGAATGAAGAGAAAACAATTGAGCAAGTTATTAATCAAATTCCTAAAAAAATTAAAGGGATTGATGAAATTTTAGTTTTAATTATTGATGATGGATGTTCTGATAGAACTTGTGAGATTGCTGAAAAATTGGGGTGTATTATTTTATCTAATAAAAAAAATATGGGGCTTGGAAATAGTTTTAGGTTTGGTCAAATGAAAGCTTTAGAACTTGGGGCTGATATTTTAGTAAATACTGATGGGGATGATCAGTATCCTGGAAAGTATATTACTGATTTAGTTAGAAAGTTAATTGATTGTGATGCTGATATTGTAATTGGGGATAGAGAAACTAGTAAGATTGAACATTTTTCACCAATTAAAAAGTTTTTACAATTTTTGGGGTCGAAGACTGTAAATGTGTTATCTGATAATTCAGTTAAGGATACTGTTTCAGGGTTTAGAGCATATTCTAAAGAGGCATTAATTCAGTTAAATGTAACTAGTAAGTTTTCTTATGTGATTGATACTATTATTCAGGCTAGTAAGAAGAATTTAAAAATTGAGGAAATTTTAATTAAAACTAATAGACCTACAAGAAAATCTAGATTGTTTAAGAATATTTTTGAACATATTAAAAAATCTACAACTGATATGGTTAGAGTTTATGTAATGTATGAACCTTTAAAGTTTTTTACACTTTCTGGGTTATTTTTTTTATTTTTATCATTGGTTTTATTTTTAAGGTTTTTATTTTATTATTTAGCAGGGTATGATGGTTTAATTCAGTCTTTAATTATCTCAGGGGTTTTGTTTGGAGTTTTTTTATCTTTATTAGGTTTAGGAATTATTGGGGATATTAATAATAAAAATAGAATGCTTTTAGAGGAAATTATTATTAATCAGAGAAGAGAGAAATTTGAAAAATGAAAATAAGTGTTTTAATACCAACTTTAAATTCTGAGAAGTATTTAATACAAAGTATTGAGTCTGTTTTGGCTCAGGATTATACTAATTTTGAGATTATATTTATTGATAAAAGTTCAACTGATAAAACTTTAGAAATTATTAATTCATATATTAATAAGTTTCCAGATAAAATTAGTTTACATAATCAAGATAAGGGGAATTTAACAACTGCTTTTAATATGGGTGTTGATTTAGCTAAGGGGGATTTTTTTATTGTCCTTGGGTCTGATGATGTTTTTAATTTAGGGTGTTTTTCAAAAGTAAATAATGCTTATAAAAAGTCTAAGTCAGAATTTATTTTTTCAAATACTCAAATTTTTGATGAAAATTCTAAGGTTTATAAAACTTGGAATACTAATTTAAAGAGTGTTAATTCTATTTTTTTTCATAGGGTTTTAGGACATCAAGCTTTGTTTATGAAAACTGATTTGATTAAGAAAGTTGGTTATTTTGATGAGAGTTTTAAATATGCGATGGATTATGATATTATTGTTAAGGGTTTATTAAATTCAAAGTTTTGTTATGTTGATGATTATTTTTGTAAGTTTAGGATGAGTGGAGATAATCTTACTAGTAAGTATATTTTTGATTCTTTAGGTGAGAAGGAGAAGATTATTAGAAAGTTTTGTCCTAAGCTATTATTACCTTTTAGTTTAATTTATTTAAATTTAGTTAGAGTTAAGAAGTATTTTAGTTATAGGTGATTTTGGTGGGGGTTATAATTTAATATGAAAAAAATTTTAGTTTTAACTTCAACTTTTCCAAAGGATGATTTGGATTATAGACCGGATTTTGTTAAAAAGATTTCAGTTGGTATTTCTGAAAAGTTTAAAGTTTTTGTTTTAACTCCTTACATTTATGGGAGTTTAGGTTTTGAGAAGTTAAATAAGAATTTGTTAGTTTTTAGGTTTAGGTATTGGTTTAATTTTAAAAATTTACTTTGTGATGATGCGATTGTGCCTAAACTTAAACAAAATCCTTTTTATTGGTTTGTTGTGCCTTTTTTTTTATTTTTTCAATTTATTAATATTTTTAAATTAGTTAGAAAGTATGATATTGATATTATTCATGCGCATTGGATTTTGCCACAAGGCCTGCTTGCTGTTTTGTATAAAAAATTGTTAAATAAAAAAATTAAAATTTTATTAACTTGTCACGGGGCTGATTTATATTCTTTAAGAAAGTTTGATTTTATTAAAAAGTGGGTTTTATCTAATTGTGATAATGTAACGGTTGTAAGTTTAGATATGAAGAATGTTGTTAAAGATTTAGTTAGTTCTGTTAATGTAGAAGTTTTACCTATGGGAGTTGATACTGATTTTTTTAAACCTAATTTGAAAAATAGTCAAAAAAATATCGATAAGAAAAATATTAATTTATTATTTGTTGGTAGAGTTACTGAAAAAAAAGGTTTAATTTATTTAGTTAAGGCTGCTCAAAAATTGAGGGATAAGTTTAATTTGAAATTAACTATCATTGGGTCAGGAGATAAGTTAGGTGAAATTAAAAGTTATGTTAAAAATCATAATCTGGGTAATGAAATTTTATTTTTAGGTGGCTTAAATCAAAAAGATATTATACATTATTATCAAAATAGTGATATTTTTATTGGACCTTCAATTAAAACTGGTTGTGGTGATCAGGAGGGATTTGGTTTAGTTTTTGCTGAGGCTTTGGCTTGTGGGTGTCCAGTTATTACAACGGATTTATTGGCAGTGTCTGATATTGTTAAGCATTTAAAAACTGGGATTGTTGTTTCTCAAAAGAGTGTTTCTGAAATTTGTGATGCAGTTGATAAATTGGTTCAAAATGATAATTTGTATTTAGATTTGAAAATAAATTCAAGAAAATTTATTTTAGATAATTTTGATACTAAAATTATTTACAAAAAGTATTTAAATATTTTTGAGAGGTTTTAATTATGAAAGTAATTATTTTAGCTGGTGGTTCTGGAACTAGGCTTTGGCCTTTAAGTAGGGAATTTTATCCTAAACAATTTTTAAAATTTAAAGAATTAAAGAATAAATCATTATTTCAATTAACTTTTCAAAGGGCTTTAAAAATTACAGATAATCTTGATGATATTTTAGTTATAACTAATGAGAATCATAAATTTTTAGTTATGGGTGAAATTGAGGAATTAGGTTATAGTTATAATGAAAATAATATTATTGTTGAGTCTTGTTCAAAGGATACTTTAAATGCTATTGGACTTGGTATTGAGAGAATAGGTGATGATGAATCCGGTTTATTTTTATCTTCAGATTGTTTAATTAAAGATGATACTAATTTAATTAATAGTTTAGATAAGGCGCAAAGTTTAGCTTATAATTCTCTAGTTTTATTTGGAATTTCTCCAACTATTCCTCATACTGGTTATGGTTATATTAATTATGATTTGGATTCTTTTGATGTTTTAGATTTTAAGGAAAAACCAAATGAAAGTTTAGCTAAAGAGTATATTGAGAGTGGATATTTGTGGAATGCTGGAATGTTTTTATTTAATAAAAAAGTTTTTTTATCTGAACTTTCTAAGGTTGATGTTAGTTTATCAAATTTAATTAGAGATAAAAATTTGTTTGAGAATTTTAATGATGTTAAAAAAAATTCAGTGGATTATGGTTTACTTGAAAAATCAAGTAATATTTCAGTTGTGCCTTTAGATTTAGAGTGGAATGATTTAGGTTCTTTTGATGCAATTTCAGAAGAATTTTTAGATGAATTTACTAATGATTCTAATTTAGTTTTAGATGGAAATTTAATTGAGGAAAATTCAAATAATAATTTTGTTAAAACTGATTGTGATAAAGTTGTTGGGTTGTGTGATGTTGATGATTTATTAATTGTTGATAGTGATGATGCTTTAATGATTTGTAAGAAGTCTAGCTCTGGTAAAATTAAACAAATTGTTAATAAATTAAAAGAGTCTAATGATGAGAGATTAAAGTTTCATACTACTGTGTATAGACCTTGGGGTTATTTTAAAATTTTAGATAGTTCTAAAACTCATAAAGTTAAAAGGTTATCAATTTTACCGGGGAAATCAATATCACTACAATCTCATACAAAGCGTTCTGAGCATTGGGTTGTTGTTAGTGGCGAGGCATATGTTTTAAATGGGGAAAAGGAATTTGTATTAAAACAAAATGAGTCAGTTTATATTCCGGCTCAAAATAAACATAAACTTTCAAATAATTCAGATTTAGTTTTAGAGATAATTGAAACACAGACTGGGGAGTATTTTGGTGAAGATGATATTATTCGTTATGAGTATGAGTGTGGTAGGGAGAATTAATTTGTATATTTTTTATAGACAAGAATATTTTAAAAAAGGTTAAGTAAATTATTGTTTATGAAAAAAGCATTTATTACTGGTATTACTGGACAGGATGGTTCATATTTAGCAGAATTATTATTAGAAAAAGGTTATGAAGTTCATGGTTTAGTTAGAAGATCAAGTTCTATTAATACTTGGAGAATTGATCATTTGTATAATGATTCTAGTATTTTAGATAAAACTTTATTTTTACATTATGGGGATATGACTGATTCTATTTCTTTAACTAATTTAATTTCAAAGATTAGACCTGATGAGATTTATAATTTAGCAGCTCAAAGTCATGTGAAGGTTTCTTTTGAGATTCCTGAGATTACTTCTAATATTGATGCGCTTGGAACTTTAAAGTTACTTGAGATTATTAAGAGTTTAGATTTAGCTTGTAAAACTAAGTTGTATCAAGCTTCAACTTCTGAATTATATGGTAAAGTTGTAGAATCTCCACAATCTGAGTTAACTCCTTTTGCTCCAAGGAGTCCTTATGCTATTGCGAAACAATACGCTTTTTGGATTACTAAAAATTATAGGGAAGCTTATGGAATATTTGCTTGTAATGGGATTTTATTTAATCATGAAAGTGAGAGAAGAGGGTTTAATTTTGTTACTAGAAAGATTACAATTGGTTTATCAAAAATTAAGTTGGGTCAACAAGATGTTTTAGAGTTAGGTAATATTGATTCAAAAAGAGATTGGGGTTATGCTAAGGAGTATGTTGAGGCTATGTGGCTTATGTTACAACAAGATAAACCTGAGGATATTGTAATTGCAACTGGTGAAACTAGAACAGTTCGTGAATTTGTTGAAGTTTGTTGTAGGGAATTAGGTTTTGATTTAGAGTGGTCTGGAGTTGGAGCTGATGAGGTTGGAATTGATAAAAATTCTGGTAAAGTAATTATTAAAATTAATCCAAAGTATTTTAGACCAACTGAGGTTGATTTATTGTTGGGTGATACTAGAAAAGCAAAACAAGTTTTAAACTGGGAGGCGAAAACTTCAGTTGATGAATTAGCAAAAATTATGGTAAAATCTGATTATGAGTTGATGAAATCTAATTCAAAAGTTTTATTTTAAAATGGGCGAAAAGGAGTTAGTTACAATTTTTGGAGCAACAGGTTTACTTGGTGGAGCAATTTTTAGAAGTTTAGACAAAGATAAGTATGAAATTAGTTGTCCATCTAGAAAGGGTGATTTTGATTTATTGTGTTCTGAGTTAGTTGATGATTATTTTAAAAATAATAAACCTAAATATGTTTATATGGTAGCTGGTCTTGTTGGTGGAATTAAAATAAATTCAGAACGAGGTGCTGATTTTTTATATCAAAATTCTATGATGATTTTAAATGTTTTAGAGTCGGTTAGAAGGTTTTCTCCAAATTCAAAGATTTTGTATGCTGGTTCAACTTGTATTTATCCTAAAGAAAATCCACAACCTATTAATGAGGATAGATTTTTAGCAGGTAAGTTAGAGGATACAAATAAAGGTTACGCATTAGCAAAAATTCTGGGAATTACTGCTTGTGAATTGTATAGGGAGCAGTATGGAATTGAGTCAGTGTGTGTGATGCCTACAAATTTGTATGGTCCGGGAGATAATTATGATTTAAATTCAGGGCATTTTTTAGCTTCAGTTATTAGTAAAATGTATAATGCGAAAGTTAATTGTAAAAAATTAGAGTTTTGGGGGACTGGAAATCCTAGAAGAGAGGCTTTGTTTTCAGAGGATTGTGCGAGTGCTTGTATTTATTTATGTGAGAATTATTCTGGTGATGAGATGATTAATATTGGGACTGGGTTTGATAATTCTATTAAGGAGTATATTGAGTTAACTTCAAAGGTTTTAGGTGTTGATAGTTCAAATATTTCTTGGGATTTGTCAAAACCTGATGGGACTTTTGAGAAAAGAACTGATATTACAAGATTGTTAAATATTATGCCTAATTTTAAACCTAGAAGTTTTGAGGATGGTGTTAAAAAGGTGTTGGAGAAGGATTTTAATTATAAAGTTAATTTAAATAAAAATTAGTTTTTATATTCAAATTTGTAGTTAAATTCTTTTATTTCTTTTTTAAATATTTTTGATACTTTATCAATACTTTTTTTATTGTAGTAATTTGAATAATGTTTTTTTTCTTTTCTTGCTTTATCTTTTGTTTTTGGAAGGGGTTTATATTCGACATTTAATTTTTCGCATAGCTTTTTATAATCAGTTTCTAAATGTTCAAATCTAATATATACATCACAGATTTTATTACCAGATTTGTCAAAGTAGTAATCATAATTTGACCAATTTTTATCAAATTGATTCATAAATTTATTAAAATCTTTTGAAGTTTTTGGAATTTTTAAAATTTTTAATATAAGGTTAATGTATGCTCTGTAATTAAATAGGTTACGATGAAGTTTTTCTATGAAAATTTTCTTTTTATTTATGTTAGGTTTTTTAAATTTTTTATTTTCCCAGTAATATCTTGAAACCATTAAATCCCAAGGGTTTCTAATTACTGTGATTTTGAGGTATTCGTTCCAGATTTTTTCATTTATTATTTTTTTTATATCTTTTGGTTTTATATGTTCAGGAATATCGTAGTTTCCAATTTTATCATAACTTGATGAGTCTATTTTTGGGTCTGAACCTTTAAGCCCAGTTATTATATCATTTTTATCACAAAATTCAGATAATGCTATTTCAATACTTGTTCCAGCAACTTTTGTTGCTTTTAAGAAAATAAATTTGTGTTTGTGTGATATTATCATAGTTATATTTTATTTTTTTTGATTTATAAAGTTTTATTTATTATTTGGTTTAATTTTAAAGTTAATTAGATTTATAAATTATAATTTCTATTTATTATTATGGAAGAGTTTACTTTAATTATGACAAGGTATGATGAAGAAAATACTCTAGTTAAAAAGAGTTTAGTTTCTTTGTCAAAACAAAAATTTGTTAAAATTAGAGTTTTATTTTTAGATCAAATTTTAGATAATGATATTAAATTATTTTGTGATGAAATTTCAAATAATAATATTATTTTTGAGTATGTAAAAATTAAGAAAGTTGGTTTAAGTTATGCGAAAAATTATGGGTTAAAGTTATGTAAAACTAATTTAGTTTTATTTTATGATCCTGATCAGTTTGCTTGTGATACTTGGGCTAATGAGTTATATGTTGGAATGCGAAAGTTTGGTGCATGTTGTAGTTCTGGAAGCACATTTCCAGTTTGGGAAAAATCCCCATTATTAATTTCTAATTCAAATTTAATTAAGGAGTTTTATTCTATTAAATGTTATGGGGTTGATTATAAAGAGGATTCTATGTTTTTTGGAGGGAATGTTTTATTTGATTTAAATTTTTTTAATGGAAAATTAGAGTTTCCAGAAAATTTAGGGAGGCAAAATGGAACTTTGTTATCTGGAGAGGATAGTTATGTTTCTAATCAAATTTTTGATATGGGGCAAAAAATGATTTATTGTGGTAAGGCTAAGGTTCAACATTTTATATCGAGTAATAGAATTTCTTATTTTTGGGTGTTTAGAAGAGTTTTTGCTGGAGGTTATGGGAAGGCTCTTAGAAAAAAATTACCTAGACAATTAACTAGGCGGACTAAAGTTGATTATTTAGTAATTTTATTAATTTTACCTAGTTATTTTAGTGGTTTTTTATTAGGATATATTAAATCTTTTAAAGTTTTAAAATAATAAATTACAAACATTTTTAATAGGTTTTTTTAATATTTATTATATGAGTGATTATTTATTTAAAGTTTCAAATAAAAAATTAAATTTAGTATTTTTAGCTTTGTTATTTATTTTTTCTTTTACTATATTTTTGAATATGAAGTTTGGAAGTTTTTCAGGGATTTCTTCATCTTATATGAAATTAGAACAGAGAATTGAAGTTAATAATTCAGTTTATGATATTTTTTATAATTTTAAAGTTTTAGATTATAATTTATTAAATAATTTAGGAGATTATGAAATTGAATCTTTTAGTCCATTTTTACCCGGTAGTGAACTAGGTATTATAATTCCTTCGGGTTATTTTAAAATTAATGAAGGGAATTTTGTTGGTTCAAAGTATCCAGTTTATTTTCCTTTTGTTTCTTATTTTTATAAAACTTCATTAGGTCTTGAGAATTCGTTTACTTTTATTGGGTATATTTCTTTATTGGTTATAGGTTTATTTTTTATTTTTTATAGAAAACTATTTGATAATAAATATTTAATTTTAGGAATATTTATGTTATTTTCTTCTTCAGTGTTAACATCTTTGTTTACTGGAAGATTTATTCGTGAATTGTTTTCTTTTTTAATTATTTATTTTAGTTATTTTATGTTTTTTAAATTTAAGGAGACTCAAAGATGGTTTTATTTTTATTTAGGAAGTTTTAGTTTAGGGATTAGTTGTAGTATTAGGATTACTAATGTGATTTTTGCTTTACCTATTTTGATTTTATTGTTTGAGAATATTAAAAATTCACAGTTTTGGAAAGATTTTTATAAAAAGATTATAGTTTCTTTTTTTTTATTTTTAAGTGGATTAGTTACTTTTATATTTCAAACGGTTTATCCAGTAATTAAATTAAATAATTTTTTTATTCCAATTAGTGGAAATTTTAATGCTTTAAAGATTACATCATTAGTTTCTAGTTCAAATACTTTTGGATTGCCTAATTGGATTGTTTTATTAAATTATTCTATTTCTAATATTGGGTATATAATTTTAGTTTTTATTTTAATTTTTTTTATGTTTCATTTTAAAAAGTTTAAAAATAAAATTTTAATTTTTTCTTTAGTTTCTATTTATTTAATAAATTTAATTTTGTTTGGTTCGTGGACAAATCCTTGGCCGAGATATATTTTAAATGCAATTCCTATTTTAGTTACTTTATTTTTATTTTCATTTAAGGAGATGAATTTTCCCAATAAAGTTAAGGATATTTGTATGATTATTATACTTTTCACATCATCTGTTAGTTTTTTACTTTTATCTTTTAATTCAACACATTATTGGTCGGAAGTTTATGATAAGAATTTTTATAGTGATATTAAAAATATTGAAAATTTTGTAGTTTCGGATTCGTTAATTTTAACTAGTATTAATTCACAGAATTTAAATAATCAAAATTTGCGTGGTTATTTTGATGCAGTTGTTGATAATTCAGATATTATTGGAATTAAAAATTCAACAATTTATGATTATTATGATTATGAATCTTTTGATTATGAGGGTCTTTATTATTTAACAAATAAACCATATTATAGTTCAAAATTAACTTTAATTTATAGTTTTAAATTAGGGAATAAAATTAATGATGATTTTTATTTATTTGAGGTGAATTTTGCAGAATGAATTTTAAATTTGAAATAGATTATTCTGATTTAACAATAATTTTTTTAGTTATTTATTTAATTTTAAATTTACTTTCTTTGTTTATTTTTGTGCATAAATTTATTTTTATATTTTATTGTATTTTATTTTTAATTTTTTATATTTTAACAAATAAATCTTAGTAAAAGAGAATTTTCATTTTCTTTAATAATTTTAAAACATTGAGTTTGTTTAGAGTTTATTTGGTTATAATTGTATTTATTTATTACACCATATTTTCCAATATAGATATATGATTTGTTATCTAGATATGGGTTTATGGCTGAGATATTGCCTGAGTAATAATTATTCCAAATATTTTCTGATATGTTGATTGTGTTAAAGTCATAGTTTGAAATTAGTGTTGAGTTGGTCCATCCTAATATCCATGGTAAATAGTATTTTGAATTAATGTATATTTTTGAATTGTTTTCAAGTAAATTATCAATTTGTTTAATTTGGTTTAGTTCATCGGTTGTTATGTATTTATTTATTGAATTTAAAGTAGTATTTAAGTAGATTAAATTTAGTAAAAACAATATCAGTAATGTAATTATTTTAAAATTTATGTTTATTTTAAAGGTTGAAAATTTATATATTCCATAACTTAAGAAAATAATTAAAATAATGTTTAAAAAGGCTAACCATCGAATGTAGAAAAAAAATTTTAAAATTATAGCTAATAGGAGAATAATTAATAGAATTGTTGGAAGTTGATTAGTTATTTTTTCTTTTTTAGTATAGTAATAAATTCCTAATATAATTAGTGGGATTACAAAAAATATATTTTGTAAAAATAGTTCTTGTGAGATATAATTTCCTGTATTTAATGAATTTATTACTTCAGTTTTTAAAATTGATTTTAAAGTTGTTATTTGGGTTATAATTGTTTTAAAGTTAAATGTTATAAATGATATGATAAATAATAATCCTATTATAAATAATTTTTTATTTTCTTTATTTTTTATATTTGTTAAAAAATAAATTAAGTATGTTAGAGCGAATAAGAAAAATGTTTGTTTATGGAATACTGATAAAAAACAACCAAATATTAGAAAAAAAATATAATTTTTATTTTTTAGAAAGTAAAAACTACAAAGTAGAATTGTAATTGCAATTATTACTTTATAGTGTGCGTAAAAATATGGATAAATTGAATTTGATGTTAGAGTATAGATAATTGTTGTAATTTTTGCAGTATTTAAGTTAAAGAATTTTTTTGTAAATAAATAGATACTAAAAATTAGTAATATTTCAAATATTAAAAATCCATATTTTAATAAAAAATCTGAACTAATTCCAGTTTTAAATAATAAGTGTGTTATGTAAGAAATTCCTATGAAGTGTTTTTTTTCAGCCCAGTGTTCTTGAATTATGTTAGATTTTTCTAGGGTTAGGCTATTTTGTTCAAATAAATCTTTATACATTCCAGAATCATATCCGTATGGGACTTGGGAAATGTCAAATAAAAATATTCTTATTATTAAAAATAAAATTATCGGGATTAAAAAAAAAAAATTTGTATTTACAAATTTAATAATTTGATGGTGTTGAATAGACATATTTAGAATAGATTTTATCGTTAGTTGCAATTACAACTTCTAATGATCCTGATGGAATTGTGCATGATGAAATATCGATAACATTCATACCAGGTGTTAAATTTTCAGATAAAATACATTTTTGAGAATTTAATTCAATTTCATTTAATGTAACATTGTCAGTTTTATCATTAAAAAAATATAATTTATTGTCAATTAATTGTTGAACTCCACTTTTTGCTGATAAACTTGATTCTGATGTTTGTGATTCAACATCTGTAAAAATTCCTGAGCTAAATGTTGAAAACCAAGTTTGAAAACCAACTGTACTAACTACTGCTACAACAATAATTAGTGAAGTTGCTACAACTGGAGAGATAGCTTTATGATTAAAATTTAATTTCATATTAATTTTTATACTTTATTTATTATAAATCTTTTTATTTACTTTTACATAAAAACGAATAATCTATGAATAATTTAATTTTAATTTAGAAATAATTAGATAATTTTATATAATAATATTTATAGTTATAGTTATGAGTATTTCCCCTAAAATTTCAATAATTTGTTCATCTTATAATTCAGGTAATACTTTAGAAAAATCAATTGGTAGTTTATTAAATCAAAGTTTTAGAGATTTTGAGTTAATTTTAATTGATGATTTTAGTTCTGATAATTCAAGAGAGATTATTAAAAAATTTGAAAAAGGTGATAAAAGAATTATTGCTATGTATAATGAAATTAATTTGGGAATTTCAAAGACTAAAAATAAGGCTTTAAAAATTGCGAGAGGGAAATATATTGCTATTTTGGATTCAGATGATTTTGCAAATGTTGATAGGTTAAAAATTCAATTTGATTATTTGGAAAAAAATAAAAATATTTTTTTAATTGGTTCTAGTGTTAATAAGGTGATAAATGGTGATAAAATTTATACTTTGAAAAGATTAAATTTACCTTTTTTTATGATTAATTTGTGTTTAGTATTTGGTAAGGTTATTTTTACTCATTCGACTATTATGTTTAGGAATAATAATAATTTTTTTTATAATGAAAATAAATCTTTGGCTGTTGATTATGATTTTTATTTAAATTTACTTTTTAAAAAAAAGAAAATGAAAAATATTTCTGATGTTTTAGTTGATTATACATATATTTCTACTAGTGAATCTTTGACTAAACCTTTTTTACAAGAACTTGAGTGTATTTTATCAAGGAATAGATTTATTTTAGGTAAAATTTTAAAAATTAAAAATTTTGAAAATTCTAAGTTTGTTGATTTAGATTATTTGAGAAAAAAATACCGTAAGACTGAGTTAAAATTAATAATTAGAAATAATTATAGACTTGGGGATATTTGTTTAGGAAATGAGAACTTATTAATTTATATTAAAAAATACAAAACAATTCCTATTAAATTTTTTATTTTATTTGTTTTACATAAATTTAATTCAAATTTGATTAGGAGGATTTAATTTTTATGTTTGTAATTTAATATGGATTGACTTTATTTTAAATACTTAATTTTAAATACTTTAAAGGTGTTAGTTTAATTATGAATTTTAATTTATTTAGAAAAGTTTCAAAAAAAAAGTTATCTAGTTCTAGGTCAAGACATATTATGAAAACTTTTACTTGGAGAATTATTGCTACGACTACTACATTTTTGATTTCTTTTATTTTAACAGGAAGTATTGAAATTGGGGCATCAATTGCTGGTGTTGAGTTTTTTGCAAAGATGGCTTTATATTATTTCCATGAGAGAGTTTGGTATAGAGTTGATGTTGGAGAAAAATAATTTATAATTAAATTATAAATTATTTTTAATTAAATTTTAAATTAAATTTTAATTTTAAGTTACTATTTTAAACTTGGGTTTAGTCTCTAAAATAAATCATATAACTATATAATTTAATTATTCTATTTTTTTCTATGGGAAAAAGTAGTAAAAATGTTTTATTAAAATATTTCATTAAAATTTTATTATTTTTATTTATACTTCCAATGATTTATTCAGCTCCAATTGGAAATATAAATATACAAAGTTTAGATATTGAGTCAGAATTTTTAACTAATACAACTTCTGAAAATTTAACTGCGAAAATTCAAACTAATTATAGTTCAAATATTGATTATGAATTTTTATGGTATAAAAATTCACTTCCAGTTTATGAAACATTTTTAGATAATGAATCTTCTGAAATAACAACTGGAAATTTAAAATATTTAAAATCTCAATCTCTAAATACTACTTACTTAACTTCAACAAATAATATCTTAAAATATTTTTCTAATAATTCTTTAATTTTTAATATTTCTACTATAAATGATTCTGTTGGTTTTGAAATTGATTTAAATGAAAATACTTATATTTCAAATTTAACATCAATTATTAAATATGATTCTTTTGGAAATCAATCTTTTATTATTAATTTTTTAGATATTATTAATAATTCATATTCTGTTTTAAATTCAAAAGATTATTTTGATATTGATTCAAATGGAAATATTTATGTTTTAGTTCAAAAAAATAATTCTAATGTAACATATAGAGATTCAGTTTTATTAATTTATAATTCAACGGGAAATTATGTTAAAAATATAACTATCAATAATTCAAAATTAAATTATGTTGTAGTTGATGAAGAAAATTTAGATGGTATTTTTGTTTTAGGAGAAATTGATGATTTAATTAATGATGAACAAATTATTATATATAAATATAATAAATCTGGTTTTAATTATAGTTTAGAATTAAATCAAACAAATTTGACTCAAAATATATCAAATATTATTTCGGGAGTTAATGTTCAATATGGGTATTTATATTTAACTTTATTTTCTACAACTCAAAGTTCAAGTAAACAAATTAATGTGTTTAAGTTAGATACTTCTACTTTTAATTATACTTTTAATGTTTTTGCTGATGGATTAGTTAGTTCAGTTTATACAACTTCAGTTGATTATTTAAATAATTTATATATTAGTTTTGCTCAATCTTTACAGAATAATTTAATTAAGGTAACTTCTAATTTATCTCAAAGTTGGGAGTTAAATTCTCAAAGGCAATCGTCGAGTTTTACAGTTACTAATTTAGAAATTAATTCAAGTTTAGGAATTAATTTGTTAGGAAATTATTTAGTTAGTTCAAATACAACTTATTCAATTCAAAATTTTCAATTTGATAATTTATTGTTAAATCAGTTACCAAATGTTTTAACTAATTTAAGTTTTTTTGATAGTTTAGATACAAGTGTTAATGATGATATTTCAATTTGTGTAAATTCATATCATACAACAAATAAAAATATTTATTCAAATATTTCTTGTAGTGATGATTTAAATATTTTAAGTAATCCTAGTGTTTTAATTAGTGTTAATTCACCATTAAATGATTCTAATTTTGCTCCAAATTTTTCAATTAATTTATCTGTTGATATTAATTCAACAAATATGGTTGATAGTGTTTATGCGATTTTATCAAATTCTACTTATTCACAAACTTATGATTTAGTAAATGTAATTAATACTACAACTTATTTTAAAACAATTTTGACACCTTTAAATTATGGTGAGTATAATGTTTCATTTTTTGCGAATGATTCTTATTTTACATATAATTCAACTTTAAATTATACTTTTAATGTTTTAGAATCTGTAAATGTAACTTTAAATTTTGTTCCAATTTTAAATTTTAGTTCTGAAGAAAATAAGACTTTGAATTTAACTATTAATTTATATGATAATAATAATTTATTATATAGATTAAATAATGTGAACTCAAGTGTGAATTTAACTTTAATAAATAAAAGTTTGGATATTGAGTATATTACTTATAATGATGAATTTGCTTTAACTTTTTTTGATACAGTATTGGATGAAATTTCAAATCAAACAGTGGGATTTGATAGACATACTGAATTATCATCAGTTGTTGTAACTTACGCAGTTGAAACAGATTATAATTTTTCTAGTGCGAGATTAATTATGTCTTATGCTAATTATACTTTTACAAATTCAGATAATTTAAGAGTGTTTAAATGTAGTGATTATAATTTTACTTTAAGAACTTGTCCTTCTGATTATTTTTTAGTAAGTGAAAATATAACTCAAAATGATAGTTCTGAAACTTTTAGTGTTATTACTGATTCTTTTTCTTCTTACGCAATTAAGGAGTTAACTGATTCTCAAATTTCTCAATTATCGTCTGGTTCTACTGCTGGATGGAGTTCTTTGTGTGATGATGATGAGTTGTATAATATTACAACTGATGAATGTTATGATATTGATATTGTTGAAGATTTAGGAATCCCACAGATTAGTTCAGCTGTAATTAAAGCTGTAACTTTAAAGGATTTACCTGATTTTTTATTTGATATTACATTTGCATTATTTACATATTCAATTAATTCTTTAGATGATTTATCTAGTAAGATTACTTTTGAAAGTTTTGGAACTAAAGATACTCCTGTAAATTTAACTTTTAAAATTTTTGATTCAACAGGTTTATTATTATCTGAGTATAAAAAGGATATTGTAGTTCAAACAGAATTAGTTATTATTGAAAATTTTGAAAAATTTAAGGAGTTAGAGTTAGAGTATGGAGATTATACTATTAGTTTAAATACGGTTTATGGGTCAGGAGTTGAAGATACATTTACACAAAAATTTAAGTTTAGTAAGCCAAAACAAAGTTTAACAAAAGTAATAGTAATTTCTTTATTGTTAATAATTATATTAGGATTATTAATTTTCAAATTTGGTTATAAAGATAGATTTAATAAAACTCAAAATATGAAATTTTCAAAAAATAAAAAAACATTTTTTATAATTATTGTTGGAATAATTTTAATTTTACTTTTATCAGTTAAATTTACAAATGCGATTGATTTAGAATCTCAAACTGGAGAAATTAAATTATATTTAACTGGGACAGGGGCTGAAAATATGGCTTTTTCAGGTGAATGGTTTAGGGATGGAGAATTATTAATTACAGAACATAATCAAATAACGATTCCAATTGATAAACAAGATGAAATTGATTTGGATAAAACAAAAATTAAATCAAAACTTGGGAAAAATAACAATCAATATGTTATTTATACTTATACAAATCAAAATGATGTTCAAATCTCTTTTTTAAAAATATATGATGAAAATTTTAATGAAGAATTTTCAAAAGAGTTTAATCAAATAAAATTAGATGATATATATCTTGATTCAGAAGATAATTTTTATATTATTTATGAACAAGTAAATAATGCAGTAATTGAAAAATATAATGGGGATGGGGAATTTATTTGGACTAATTCTTATTCAGCAAAAAAAAGTCCAAGAAAATTTTCTCAATTATTACTATATGTGGATTCAGATGATAACTTATATTTCACAGGTAAAGCTGTAAAATTAAATGATATCGATAGAGGACAATTATATGTTGCTAAATTAGATAATGATGGTGATTTAGATTCAAAATATGAATATATTAATAGTAAAAAGAATAATCCAATAATCCGAGTTGACTCAAAAAATTCACCTTATTTTTCAATGTCAGAAAGTTCAAGATCAAATACTAATTTATATCAAATGAAATTAAAGGATAATTTTAAATATAAATCTTACACATACCAACGATATGAACCAACAAATTTAGTTACCAAATTAGAAATTGATAATAATGATTATGTTTTAGCATTATCTGGAAGTTATACTGATAAAAATGTAAATTTAATATTAGATAAAATAAATCAGGATAGACAAAAAGAATTTACAAAAGAAATAGAAATTGATTTTCTTGTTGATTTTTATGAAATTTATGTAGATATATTAGATAATATTTTTGTGGTTGTATCGGGTAGAGATAGTTCTGAATTTTTTTATTATACAATATCTAAATTTAATTCTAATGGGGACGAGTTATTTTCACAAACTCAAAAATTATCTAGTAATAAAATTATAACTGGGATTGATTTTGATGATGAAAATTTAGATTTACAAATATTTGGTGTTGAATTTTTAGATGAAGAGTCTAGATTGTTTATAGATAAACATAAAATTGGGTTTATTTCATTTGGAAAACCTTCAGATACAAGATTGTTAGTTGATATAGTTAAATCTGAATTCACATATTTAGGTGGGGATTTTAGTTCTTGTATTACACCATATGATTCAGAAGATATTTTGAATTATGGGGAAAGAGTTTGTACAGATTCAATTGAATTAGAGCCAAGGGAAAAAGATTCAATTCAAGAAGTATTAGAGCAAGTAGATTTACAAATTAATTCTCCAACTTTAGAAGATTCAAGTTTAATATTTTCAATTATTAATTTATCGGTAAATGTAACACCAAATTCTCAAATTAGTTCAGTAATTGCGCAAATAACTTTACCTGATTTTTCAAGAGAAGAAATAACTTTACAAAAATCATTAGAAAATACTTATACAAATACATACACATTAACAAACCAAACAGGTGATATTACAATTAAATTTAAAGTTTTAAATCAAGAAAATACTGAATTATCGTCAAAAGAAATATTTATTTATGCTATTGAAAATATAAAACCAAGTTTAAATTCATCAACGCCTGTAAATAATTCAAAATTTACTATTCAAGATTCAATTCAATTAGAAACCCAAGTATTCGATAAATATGGTATTAATTCAGTTCAAGCAAAAGTAATTAATCCTCAAGGAATTATATCAACATACACTTTAATTAATATATCTGATTCACAATTTACATCACCAACAATTAATACTGATATATTAGGAGAATATTCATATAATCTAACAATTACTGATAACAATTTAAATATTTTAGAAAGTAATAATTTTAAATTTGAAATAACTGAAAAAGTTTTAGATTCTATTTTAATTACTTCACCAGACACAACTAAAATTAACTATTTTAATGATGATGAAACTTTAGAATTATCTGGAATTATAAATTGTAATAATAATTGTGATGATTACAATACAAATTTAATTCCATATTCAAATAAAGGCTTGGATACTACTGAAAATAATTTTGTTCAAGAAATAACTTATAATATTCAAAAACAAGTATCAGAAACATTTCAAACAAAATTAATTTTAAATCAAAATAATTTAGGTGAAAACTTCAAATGGGATAATAATTGTAATGATATAAGAATTTATGATAATTTTAATCAAGTAAATTATTGGGTTGAAAAATGTGATTCAAATAATAACGAAATAATTATTTGGTTAGAAATTTTACCAGAAATGACAAAATCAAATAATTTAGAATTATCTTTAACTTATGGGAATTCAAACTATCAAAGTACAAGTAATCCAAATTCAATTTTTAAAACTGGAAAAATTCATTTAACAACCGGGAAATGTACTAATTCAAATTTATGTGATATGGATAATCATAACGAAGCTGACACACTAAGAGAAAATATCGAAAATGGTAATTTAGAAATATATGGTGAGGGTTATGTGGATGAATTATATAGAACGCAAAATCCATACGGTTCAGATGAATATTATTTTTCAAGTTATAAATTCTTATTTGTTCCATCTGAGGATGGCATTTACACTTTTGGAACTCGTTCAGATGATGATTCTGAAATTATAATTTTTGATGGGTCAAATTATCTAAATCATCAAACACATCAAATAGCAACAACTCAATATGTAAATTGGCATTTCAATAATGCTTGTGGAGAAACTTCAGGAGATAAAAATCCAGTTCAACTAAAAGCAAATCAAGGTTATTGGGTTGAATATTTATCAATAAATGGTGGTGGCGTAGGTGCGCAAGAAATGTGTATTAAAAAAGATTCTGAAAATTTCAAAACTGTAAATACTGAAAATTTAAAAGATAATTTATTACAAATAAATGAACGAACTGACATCTTATCGAATCCAATTATTGAAGATGAAAAAGAAATTGTAAAATCTACGACTGAACAAGAAGATATTGATTTTCCCGATTTAAGTTTTAAATGTATTCCAATTCAAAATGATCAATGTTCATTTAAATTTAATTATCCTGGAAATAATATTTTTAATGATCCTTATGAAATTGTAGTTTCAGCATATTTAGATTCAAATAATCAAGTATTAATATACTCAGATAAAATAACAGTATTTCAAAATAAAACTGAATTAAATTTAAAAAGTGGAATTATATTAAATAAACCAAAAAATAATTTAATCTTAGATATTGATGAAAGTTTAACATTTGGTTTCACCCCTACTGACACAGATATATATTCTTGTAATCTTTACGGTGATTGGGGCGGTGATTGGAATTTAATTGAAAAATGGGCATATTTTTCAGATAATAATTTAAGAAATTACTGGAAACTTGATAACTTAAATGATGAAAAAGGAAATAAAAATTTAAATGTTAAAGGTTCAGTACAATTAATTAATTCTGGAGGGTATGATGGTGGTGCATACTATAATTTCCCTGGAGGATATAAGAATTATTTGGAAACTGGAATTAATGATATTGTTTCAGGTAATGAAGTAACAATTTCTTTCTGGGTTAAGGCTTCAGGAGATATTAATAGAAAATATTTATTTAGAAATAATAATGAATTACATGCATATGGACTTTATGGAAAAATTGAATTTGATTTTAATACTGTTGGGAATAGGTGGTTTGGAAAACAATATTCAGATGTTATTAATGATAATAAATGGCACCACATTGTAGCTATTTATGATGGGAATTACGAATCTAGAAAAAGTAATGTTAGAATTTATACAGATGGTGTTTTATCATCTAATAGGACAAGCGTTCATGCTTATGGAAATTTGAATATTGGTTCAAAATTTAAAATAGGTGCAGATCCTAATGGAAATAATAACTGGAAAGGTGGCTTGGATGAATTTAGAATTTTCAATAGAGCACTAGACCATAATCAAGCTCGTGCACTATTTAATAAACAATTAATAATGAAATCTCAAAATGAATTCACAATAAATAAATTTGAAAATTTTGGGAAATATGAATGGAATGTTATGTGTACAGATTATGATGGAAATGATTTTTGGAGTAATGAAGATTATTCTTTTGAGATTAAAGATGTAATAACTGAAATATCAAACTATAATTTAGATAAATCACAATATCAAATTCAATCATCAGTTCCTTTAAAAATTACAGCAATTAATGAAAAAGGAATTAAATCTGTAGGAGCAATTGTAACTTTGCCAGATGATTCAGTATCAGCTTTACAACTAACAAAAACTGGGACTGATATTTATATGACAAGTTATTTAGTTCCAAATAAAATCGGAGAATATAAAATAATTTATCAAATAATAGATTCAAAAGATAATATTATTACATCAACAGAGCAAAATTTCTCAGGTGTTGACTTAACAAAACCAGAAATATCAGATTATTTATTATCTAATAATACTTATTCAACATCACAAAATATAAATTTTAAAATTAAGGCTATTGATGAATCAGGAATTAACTCAGTTAAGGCAAAAATTACAACACCAAACAATGAAGAAATAATTATTAATTTAGAATTAATTGAAAATATATATATTTCAAATTATTTAATTCCAAATATTCTTGGAGACTTTCAATTAGAATATATTGTAACAGATAATAGTGGAAACGAAATTATTTCAAATAAACAAACATTTACAAGTATTGATACAACTCTTCCTGAAGAATTAACTCATAATTCATTTAGTGGAAACTTAAATGTTGATTCAAATATTCAATTACAAGTTTCAGCAGTTGATAATATTGAAATAAAATCAATCATAGCTCAAATGACAAATCCATTTGATCGAACTGAAATTAATTTAGTTAAATCAAGTGTAGATAATTTATATTCTAGCATATATAAAATTCCACAAATCTTAGGAGAATATAGTGTGAAATATATTATAACGGATACAAGTGATAATATGTTAGAAATTGATGGTGGAACTTTTAATGTTGTTGATAATATAAATCCAACAATCCTAAGTTATATTCCATTAAAATCTATTTATAACACATCAGATAATATTATTTTAGCATTACAAGGAGAGGATAATATTGGTTTAACTAAAACAGTTGTAACCATTAAAACTCCAAGTGATGAAATTGAAACTTTTGATTTAGTCCAATCCTCCGACAAACATTTCGCATCATTTTACACAATTCCAAATCAAACTGGGAATTATGAAATAAGTTATGAATTATTTGATACAAGTAATAACTCAGTTAGAAGTGATATTCAAATTATAACTATATATGATGATGAACTTCCACAAATTATAGATGTATCTGATTTAAATTTAAAACAATTTAATACGAGCACAATTATTGATTTAAGTTTAAGTGGAACAGATAATATTGAATTATTAAATTCCAAAGTAATAATTATAACTCCAAATGATAAGGAAGTAATTATAGATTTAATTAAACAAGCTAATACATTTACAAATCAATATACAATTCCTGAGCAATTAGGGATTTTTCAAATTAAATTTGAATTAACTGATACAAGTTTAAATACTAAAACAAGTTTAATTCAAACTTTTTCAACACTTGATACAACACTTCCAGAATTTGAAATAATTGAAAATTTAGATAATAAAACTTATTCAACATTACAAAATATTAATTTAGCTATTGTTGCAACTGATAATATTGGAATAAATAAAGTTACAGCTAATATTGAACTTTCAAATCAAACAGTAATTCAAATTCCTTTAACTTTATCACAGGATAATACTTATACTGAGAGTTACAATATTCCAGAATTAATTGGAAATTATAATATTCAATATATTATAACTGATAGTACAAATAATGATATAACTAGTAACATTCAAACTATTAATGTAGTTGATACAACAAATCCGACTATTTTAGATTATAATAGTTTTTCAGGAATTATTTATGTTGATGAGAAATTTGATTTAAGTATTAAAACTGTTGATAATATACATATTGAAAATGTAATTGCTCAAATTACAACACCTCTTGGAGAATCTGAGTTTATAGTTCTTGATTTAAATGAAAATAATGAATATGTAGGCGATTATAATGTTTCAAATGTTATAGGTGTTTTTAATATAAAATATCTTGTTGAAGATTCTAGTTCAAATTTAGTTGAGATGGATGCAGGAAGTTTAAAATCTAGAGATTTAATAAAACCTCAAATTACAAATTTTTCAATTCCTGATACAAATAGTCCATTAACTTTTGTAAAATTAGAATTAACTGGAGAAGATAATGTTGATGTTCATAGAGCATATGCTAAAGTAGAACAACCTGATGGGGAAATTAAATCTTATAGATTAAGTAAATTAAATGAAAATGATTTTAGTAGAAATTATAGAATTCCAAACTTAATTGGTGAATTTAAAATTCATTATTTATTATTTGACACAAGTAACAATAAACAAACTACTGAGATTAACTCATTTAATTCAGTTGATATTATAAATCCATCAATTACGAGCCTAAATGATTTAAAATCTAACCTGAATACGTCCTATCCAATAAGTTTAGGGTTATCTGGAAAAGATAATATTGGTTTATCAATAACTAGAGTATTAATTGAATTTCCAAATGGTGAACAAACAATTTTTGAAATTCCAAAAGTTTCAGATAATCAATTTAGTTTACTATATACAATCCCTGAAATGATTGGAGAGTATAAAATAACTTATAGATTATATGATACAAGTAATAATTCAATAACAAGTAATATTCAAACTATTACTGTTTTTGATAATAAACTACCTGAAATATTATCAACTAGTAATTATAACTTAGAGCAGATTAGTACAAATTCTAATATTGATTTAACTTTAGTGGGAGTTGATAATATTGAATTATCAAAAGCTAAAGCAACAATTACAACACCTGAGAATGAAGAAGTAGTTATAGATTTAGTAAAAACAAGTAATGAATTTACAAATTCATATACAATCCCTGAAAAATTAGGATTTTATAAAATTAAATATGAATTATTTGATACAAGTTTAAATTCAGTTGAAAGTTTAGTTCAAACATTTTCAACACTTGATACAACATTTCCAGAGTTTACAATAAATTCAGATTTAGATAATAAAACATTTCCAACTTTACAAAATATTGATTTATCAATTACAGCAACTGATAATATTGGAATTAATGAAATTACTGCGAATATTTTATTACCAAATCAAACTATAATTGAAATCCCATTAACTTTATCACAAAATAATATTTATACATCAGTATACCAAATACCTGAATTAATTGATAATTATAATATTCAATATATTATTACTGATGGGGCAAATAATAATATTTCAAGTGAAATTCAAACATTTAATATTGTTGATACAACAAATCCATTAATTACTAATATAACACAATTAAATAATCAAAATGGTTATGGAATTAATTCAAATATTGATTTAGTTATTTCCGGATATGATAATATTGAACTTTTATCTGCGCAAGCTATAATTATCTCTGAAAATCAATCAATTCAAACAATTGAACTTGAAAAAATAACTGAAACATTATTTAGTTCAAATTATATCTTTCCTGAGCAATTTGGTAATTATTCTATTTATTATCAGTTATCTGATTCAAGTGAAAATGTAGTTAGAACTTTATCTCAAGTATATTATGTAACTGATTATAAATTTGAATTTCAAACAAACACGATTAATTTATCAAATAATTCAGTTGAGTATTCAATAATAATTAGTGATGAAAATGAAGAATTATTAAGTATCCAAAACTCCTCTTCTCAAACTACAATTAGATTATATAATACATCAAATGATATAGAATATAAAACATTTAATTCAGATTTAATTGTAAAAATAAATAATTTACAGTTATCAGATAATACATTTGAACCTTTAAGATTAGATAAGTATATTGCTGATAATTCTCAGATTATTACGTATGGTCTTGAAAACAATATGAATTTTGATTCAACTTTTATAGAATTAAGTTATGAAACTTTGCAAATAGATAATATTGATAATTTAAGATTTGTGTTGTGTGAAGATTATAATTTTAACAATAGGACTTGTAATACTCAATTTAATGAATCTAATAATAATTTAATTCATAATAAATTAACAAATTCATTTAATTATTTAACAACAAGTTCATCATTAGCAGTTGGAATAATTGAATTGCCTGAACCAGTTGAAAATAAAACTATTGAAACTCAAATTAAAAAATCTTCAGGGTCATTTTATGGGAAAACTTGTCATTATGGATATAATATTGAAAATGGGAAAACAACATGTATTGAAAAAATATATAATGCTGAGAAAGTAATTCAATTACAAGCAACTCAAGAAGTATTTGCTGGACAAACTTTACCTCAAAAAAATATTAGGTTTGATATATTTACTCCAGATATCTCAAATGAGGAAGAATTAACTTCAAGATTAACTTTTGAGAATTTTCCATCTGAACTTACAAATGTTAAAATCTCTGCGAAAATATTTAATGTGAATAGTTCACTTGTTTCTGAATATATTGGGTCAGAATTTATTAAAGGTGATGATGTTGTAATTTTAGATTATTATAATTTTAATGAATTTGATCTAGAAACTGGAAATTATTCAATAGTTTTGACTACTAATTATGGGGATAATGTTGAGGATTATTTTGTTAGAGAGTTTGAATTTGTAGAATCTACTTTATTTGAGAAATATTCAACTTTGAGTTTAGTTTTAATTGGACTTATCGCAGTTATTGCAACATGGAATGCTTTTAGATTAACTAAAAAGTATAATCCTTTAAATATTACTGAGCGTGGAGTTAGAAAATATAAAAAATATAAACGTTTGAAAAAATTAAAAAAGTAATTTTATTTTTTATTGTTTTTATTAAATTTTATTTTTATTAAATAAATCATATTTTATTTAATAAAACAAAGCTTTAAATAATGTTTTTTAATAAATTTATTATGATTAAAAAAGTTAAATCTATTAATTCTATTTTTGAGTCTGTTAAAGATTATGATTTAATTGTAACAAGTGATGCTCCTTTAAATACTGCGTTAAATAGAAATTTAAGTGAATCTTTTTTTGGAGATTTTGCTTTAACTTCTAAGATGGTTAAGGGGAAATTTTGTGAAAGGGAGTTTGAGAATTTATTGTTAGAGGATTTAGAAGTTGTAAATTTAATTTTTAATAATTTAGATTTTAATTATTCTTTAAAGGAGAGTTTTTATTATTTTAATGAAATAAAACAGATTTTTCGCTATGTTTGTGATAGGGATAAAATTTTAGAGGGAAATTTTTTGTCAGTTGATTGTAAAAAAGTTTATGATTTTATTTCACAGTTTTCAGTTAAGGAATTAGTGAGTTATAATTCAAGTTATTTGTCTGGAAAAAATACTGTAGTTGTTGGACCTGAGATTTTTGAAGATTCAGATAATGGTGTATTAATTGGGGATGAGAAAATTGTAAATATTTTTGAAAATCAAGAGGGATTTTCTGATTTATCTTGTGAGAAACTTTATTTATTTGATTCTAAAAATTCAGTTATTAATAAGATTGTTTCAATGATTGATTCGAGTTTTTGTGATAATGTTGCAGTTGTTTTAGATATAAGTTCAGAATATTTACCAGTTTTAAAGTCTAAATTAATAAATAAAAATATTCCAATTAATGAGATGATTTTTTTGAAAGATAGTTTTAGAGTTAGGGAGTATTTAGAACTTTTAGATTTAGTTTTTAATAGACATAATTTAAAAGTAATTGATGTTTATGCTATTTCTGATTTGTTTGGATATGATATTTCTGAGAGTAAGGTTAATTATAATTTTAATGAGTTAGTTAGTATTGATTCAAATTGTTCTGATTTTAATTCATTTTTAGATTCTGTGAAAGATGGAACTTTTGGAGATTTATTTAATAATTTTGTAAAGGTTAATAATTCTAATTTTTCTTTGCCTGTTGAATTTTCGGAGTTTTTGTATAAAATTAATTTTTTTAATAAAAAAGTTAGTTTATCAGGATTAATTGATTTGAAGTTTTATCTTGAGAATTTTGATGAAAGTATTTCTCAGGAACGGTCTGGTGTTTTACTTGTTGATTGTAAAAATTCTGCTTTTATTAATAGGGAGGTTGTATTTTATGTTGGGTTTGATTCAAGTTGGACAAAAGATATTTTGAAAAAGGAGTATATTAATTATGATAATGAATTTGATTTGAATTTAAAAAAATTTGAAGTATTAATCCAGCAAGGAGTTGAGAGATTTTATTTTTCAACTAAGTTTGAGAATGGGGAGGAGGTTTTACCTCCATTTTATTTTAATTCTTTGATTGAGTCTGATGTAAATAGTTTTTTGGATGTTTTTGGAGATAATAATGTTATTGATGTTAGTTGCGATAGCGATTTAAAGTTAAAGAATTTTGGAATTTGTGTTAAGGATGAGTTAGTTTTAGAAAAAGAGAAGTATTTAAGAAAAACTTTATCAAATTCTAAACTTAGTTCGTTTTCAAGTTGTCCTAAAAAAATAGCTTATTTAAAACTTGATGTGGGTTGTGATTTTGAACATTTTACCAAGGGGAATTTAATTCATAGTTTTGCGGAAGTTTATGTTAAAAATAGTGAGAAAATTTGTGAAATTGGCGTTGATAGTTTTGCGAAAGTTATTTGTTCTGAGTTAAAATTTATTTCTAATAAGTATAGATTAGGTATTTTACAAAATGAAGTTAAGTTTGCATTAGTTAGTGTTATGGATTTTGTTGATAATTTAAAATTAGATTTAAATTTAGATTTTTTGAATTTAGGTAGGGATAGGACTATTAATTCAAAAAATATTTTTGAAAAAAAGTTTGATTTAAAGGTTGATTGTCATAATGTGGAGTTTGGGTTTGATAATTCTGAAATTAAGTTAAAGGGATTTATTGATTTAGTTGTTAATTTATGTGAAATAGTAGATTATAAAACTGGGAAGTTAAAGACTGCTAAGGATTTAATTGAAAGTTCTGATTTTCATAATATTATTTCAAAATGTGATTTTCAAGCATTTTGTTATTTTTCACAGATGAGAACTTTTTCTGATAAAAATTTAGTGTTTAAGTATTTTCATCCTTTTACTAATGTTTATAATCGTTTAACTGCTAATGAACTTGATAATGATATTTTGGTTGTAAATTATATTGCTATGGATTTTATGGATTATTTTTATTCTAAAGATTTTTATGAATGGTTTTTGGATGGGAAAAATTCTCCAAAGTATATTCAGGAGATTGTAAAGTTACTTTGTGATTTTGATTATTTTAAAGATTTAAATTTAAAAATTAATGATTTTTGTGATTTTGAGCATTTTAAAAATAAATTATTTGATAGTTTACTTGAAAAATTAGTTTTGTTAGGGATTAAGTATAAAACTGAGAAACAACAAGAAAAATCAGCTGATGAGGTTTCTAAGTTTTTACAATTTATTTTTGATTTTAAAATTTCAAGTGTTAGGAGTCAAAAAGAAGTTTTTTATTTTAAAGATGATGTTGATCATTTTGAAAAATATGTTTCTAGAACTTTGGATAGTTATAATGAGAGTATTAGTTCAAGTTTTGAGTATGCCCCAGTTGATGGTAGTGATACTTGTATGGCTTGTGAGTTTAAAGCAATTTGTTTGAAAAAATATGATGAACATATTGCTCTGGGGAAAAAATAAAATGAGTAATGATAAAAATAAACCAAATGAAAAACAACAAAAATTAATTGAGTCACTTGATGGAGTGATTGTGGTTGATGCTGGAGCTGGGACTGGAAAAACTAAAACTATTACTGAGAGATATTTAAATATTTTAGAACAAAATAGAGAAATTTCAGTTGATGATATTTTATTGGTAACTTTTACTAGAAATGCTGCAGCTAATATGAAGGAAAAAGTTATTTCTAAAGTTGATAGTTCAATTAAAAATGATATTTTAAATGCTCCGATTTGTTCTTTTGATTCGTATTGTTCTAAGTTAGTTAGTTCTTATGGATTAGATGCTCCAAAGTATTTAGGAATTAGTTCTAAGTTGTCAGGGTATAAGTTAGTTACTGAAAATGTTATTATGGATAGAATTTTTAGACGTTTTTTTAATTCTTTTTTGAAAGTTAATGAGGAAAAATTTAGTTCAATTTTAACTATTGTTAACAATTCGAGTTCAGTTTTAGGACTTTTGGAAAGTTTACTTGCTAAGGGAATTTATCCGACAAAGACTGGTTGGTTTTTAGATGGAGGGAATAAAGTTTTAGGAGATAGGAATAAATTTCTTAAAAGAGTTATGGAATTTAATAATCCTGTTCAAGGAAAGTCTAAAGTTATTAATTCGGATTTGTTAAAATATTTTGAGGATTGTTTGAATAAAAAAAAATATAATAAATCTTCAATTCCAAAAGATTATAATTGTGGAAATTTTTTAGAACCTATTTTACTTGAAAATGCTTTTGATGATAAAGTAGTGGCCGATTTAGAGGAATTTGTTCATAAAATTTATTTTAGTTATATTGATTTTATGGCAAAAAATAATTATATGACTTTTTCTTTAAATTCGATGTATGCTTTTTTAATTTTGTTTAATGATTCTAAAGTTCGAGAGAAGTCTAGTTTTGAGTATGTTATGATTGATGAGTTTCAGGATACAAATGAGATGCAGTTTATGTTAATTTTATTATTATTAAAATCTGGAAATTTGTGTGTTGTTGGAGATTGGAAACAAGGAATTTATGGATTTAGAAATGCTAGTATTAAAAATATTACTGAGTTTGAGTCTAAGTTTAAGTATTATTGTGATTTACTTGAGTTTGATGGTGAAAGTAGATTAAGTTTTGATTATAAAAATGTTAATGTTGAAAATTTGGATTTTGATATTAATTATAGATCCGCACAAAAAGTTTTAGATTTTTCTATTGGTTCTTTTGATTTGAAGGGTTCTAGTAGTGAAAATGTGAGAGATGTTGGGGAAGTTGTTGAATTAACTTCTGGGAGGGAAGGTTTTAATGAGTTTTCTAGTGTTGAGTTTATGTGTGCGGATAGTTTTGATGTTGAGATTGATATGATTTTAAATAAAATTAATTCTCTGGTTGGGAAAAAAACTTTACCTTTAGGGAAGAATGGGGAAATTAGATTTGTTAAGTATTCTGATATTGCTATTTTGTCGCGAACGCGAGTTTTTGGTTTGGATATTTTAAATAGGTGTGAGGAGGTTGGGTGTCCAGCTATTTATGATGGGGGAATTTATTTATTTTCTGAGGAACCTGCGATTTTGTTATTGGCTTTTACTAAGTTATTACTTGATGTTGATTCTAGGAGTTCATGGATTACAATTTTAGAAAAAGAAAATTTACCTTATTTAGAAATTGAAAGAATTATTGTCGAGAAGGATTATCCAGAAGAGATTATAAATTTTAGAAATTATTTGTTAATTGAAAAGAAAAATATTGCGTATATAGTGGATGAGATTTTTAGAAAGTATGGATTTAATAGTGCTATAAGTAATAAAATAGTTTTAATATTAGATGATTTATTTAATTCATCTCTTGTATCGCTTTCTGATTTAGTTGTGTTTATTGAGGAGTGTATAAATAATAATTCTGATTTTAGGGTTGAAATTGGTTCAGGAGTAGATGCAGTTAAAATTCAAACAATTCATGGGTCAAAAGGTTTAGAGTATCCTATTGTTTTTGTTGTTAATTGTAATCAAAGTAGTTTTCCAATGTCAAGTAAGTCTGCTCCAGATTTATTTTATGATGAAAGTTGTGGGTTTCGCTCAAAAAAGGAATTTTCAAGAGATCATAATTTTATATTTGAGAGTTGGAAGTCTGATTTGATTTCTTATAAGTTATTTTCGGATTATGATGAGGAGAGAAGATTAATGTATGTTGCAACAACGAGAGCTATGTTTGATGTTTATTTAACTTGTTATAGACCTTCACATTTTTTTAAAGATTTTATTGGTGATGAAGAACCTTTAGTTTATGATGAACATTCTAAGTTTGATTTAAAGTTTAATCTATATTCAGATGAAAAATATGATTGTGATATTTTAGTTAATTCAAAGTCTAAAAAAAGTTTTCATAAATCTATTTCAGCCCATGATTTAATGGATGATTTTGAATTTAGTGAGGGTGGTCGTGGTGCAAACTTTGGAAGTGAGATTCATAATTTAGCTTTTAGGTATGTTTCAAATTTAAATATTTCTAAAGTTCCAAAGGATTTTGAGAAGGATTTTAATTCGATTAAGTCTTTTGTTGATAGTTTAAATTTTTCAAAAGTTTATGCTGAGGAGAGTTGTATGTTAAAATTATCGGACAATATATCTGTTAAGGGGATTGTGGATTGTGTATTTGATTTAGGTGATAAATTATTAATAGTTGATTGGAAAACTGATATTGATAAAGTTGGACTTAATGAGTATAGGAAACAGTTATCTGTTTATTATCATGTAATTTGTGAAAGTTTTGTTGGTTGTGATGTGGAGGTTGGAATTTTTTGGTCTGATGAGGGTGAATTTGAAAAGGTTGTTCCTTTATCAAAATTAGAATTATTAAAATTAGTTTAATTTTTCAACTTGTTTTTCATATTTGGAATTAGTAAATAATGTTTAAGTAATTTAAGTTAATTTGAATTTTATGATTTTTGGTAAAAAAAAACCTAGGGAAAAAACAATTTCTGATTTACTTGAGCATGATAAGAATGAATTTTATAAAAATATGAAAGAGTTGGAAGAAGATATGAATGATTCATTTTTTTATGATTAATTATTTTTTTCTTTTATTCTATTTATTTATTATATTATTTTCTCAAGATTTAACGATTTTTCCTATTTTTTCT